>JGI24025J20009_10001419_pt1 | contig 18090 bp, 22 predicted proteins | sample Cruoilmetagenom3_FD_20009 | JGI IMG/M metagenome (IMG submission 20009) | reverse complement strand
ACGCGATCGAAAAGTGAACATACACTGCACATGGCATCGCTTGACATACTGAAAAAAATCAATCTCTATGGGTTTTGGCATTTTGGGCGTTGTGGTGAACACCTGACGCAACACGCTCGTGTCACCATGTCAAAAGGGATGTGCTGCAACGATTACTCTGGAATTGGCCTTCTTCCAAAAAGCGATTCAAGAGCCAAAGGGTGTTTGTGTTCATGTCCTTTGGCGCACCGTAGTAGGTTTCGCCCAAGTCTTGTGACAAGCGAAGGTAAAGCTCTGGTTGTTCGGCTTCTTTGACGACGCCAGTTTCCACCGTCCAGATGAATGCGAAATCTGATCTGGGACTGTCATAATCAAGCCATGCTAACCCAAAAGCGGCTTTTTCGGTTATGTGTAGAGGCGAAACTTCTTGGCCAATGACTACACCGTTTGGTGTCCTCAAGACAGCTACGGGACGTAGGTATGGGCGGCTGAAATCGACATAGGCTTCATAACCTATTTCGATGCCGTTTGGCAGACGGACGCAGTCACCGAATTTTAATGAGTACAGACTTGAGAGGGCGAGGATCGGCACACCCAGAAAGACGCCCAAAGCTAAGCCAGCAGCCAAGAAAAGGCCAAACAATCTGTGCACGTTCAATACCGACTTCGAGATGGGTCAGCGTAAATCTGACCTTCTAGGCTTCCCGACCATTGGCCAGTTATTGGGTATGGGACACCTTCACGAACGCCCAATCGCTGACGGGCGCCGGACGGCAATCCAACTCTTCCGCGCAGATAGTCATCCAATGGTTTATGAATATTGTCATACAGAATGCTTCCGGGACTGTAGTCGTCAACTTCGACGCCAATGTCCAAGGGGTCAGCAAATTCGTCGTTCAGATAAAAATCTAGATTACCCTCTATGCTGAGGATGCCGTTTTGCTCGGAGCTTTGCCCAGAAAATGAACCGCCTATCGTCGTATCTCCGATACTGAACACGATGCCCGTCATGTCGTAGGTGTTTTCGAAATTGTACGACACACTGCCCGAACGGGAGCTTCTGGCAGCGCGTGCAATTTGTTGTTTGGGGGCTTCGCCGCGAAGGTCAATGAATGCTGCGATGATCTTTCGATGATGCCCGATTTCAGTGAGCGTTACCCCGCGCCCACGCCCGTTGAAATAATGGTTTACGAAATCGCTGTTGTTCCAGCCTGATTTCGTTCCAAATCCATCTATGGATAGTTCAATGTATTCTGACACCTCAGGGAAGTACGGTTCAGCTGTACAACGGCAGTTATAGTCTCCCCCAGGATGTCCCCCTTCTGGTGGGTCGTCCCATGAGAAAATCTGTCCTTCGCGGTCTGCATGTGCTGACCGCACCTTGCCGTCGCGACGAGTCCGCCAAATGTAATGCATGGTCGGTCGCTCTTGTTTGATCGACCACATGATCGGTGTGCCTTTCCTGAGATATTCCTCAAAGGCCTTTCGATAAATTTGTCGGTCAACGATCATTGGAGCCTGCCTGTTTATGTGTTGCCCCCATATTCGTTCAGTTGAGGTTAACAAAATTAAAAAGCACCGACCACTGTGTAGCACGCACAGTCGGGATCACCCTTTGGACGCACAGGTGTTGTTATCATAGTAAATTGGGCAAGTGCGATCTTTGGCCAAATACCCTCTGCCAAAACCCGTTTGCCACAAACGGTCGTTTGTGCCGCCCTGCCCCGCCCCACGTGAGATCAGCCACATAGCCCTGACAAAAACCCCCGGCAAAACCTTTACGGTTTTGACAGGTTTTTGTCACAGTGAGTCATGATTATTGGATATGCCCGCGTCAGCACTGACGACCAGAGCCTCGATACCCAGACTGACGCCTTGCAAGCGGCCGGAGCTGGCAAGCTGTTTGCAGACAAAATCAGCGGATCGAAGCGCGACCGACCCGAGTTGGACAAGATGCTCGATCAGCTCCGCGAGGTTCGGGCGCGTCAGGCCTGACACACCTCATCCGAAGTACAACAAATGTTGTTTTGTGGGGCGAGATGCCCTATCTTGAGATCATGCCCAGACTCTCAATCGACATCACCCCCGAAGAACACCAGAAGCTGAAGGCCATCGCTGCGCTGAAAGGCGAGAGCATCAAGGACTATGTGCTGAAACGCACCTTGGGCGATGCCCCTGCCCTGGACGATATGACCGAGGACGAGGCCGTTACCGCCCTGGCCGACTTCCTGAAGCCCCGGATAGAGCAGGCGCGGCGAGTATTCCACGAAGTCGATGGCTGACATCCGGCGTGCGGCGCGCGAGCAGACCGGGCTGTAGCCGCCCCCATGCAGTCCTATGACCTCACGCTTGCCGCCGAAGAGAATTTGCGCGGCATCTGGCGCTATACCTACGAGACTTGGGGTTTCGATCAGGCGGAGACGTATTTCGACCGGATCGAAGCATGTTGCGAAGCCGTTGGCGCAGGCGGGCGCAGTCGAAAACGCTCAACGGGTTGCCGGACGGCGTTCGCATCCATCGCTGCGAGCATCACTACATCGTCTGGCTGGACGAAGATCGACCGATCATCATCGCCATCCTGCATGAGAGAATGGATTTCGTGCGGCGGCTGAAGGATCGGCTGTAGTCACTCCGATGTGTATTGTTCCCACAGCAACTCGATCAGTTGCCCCTGAGTGATTCCAAGTCTCTCAGCCTCAGCCGCAATGGCCTCCCCCTTCTTCGATAGCGAGTAGAAGGGATGCTCCATGTGCTGCATCACATCCTTGAGCGAAAACGCGCCTCGCATCCCGCCAACAAGCCTGTTCGCCCTGCACGCCCAGAGCTTGGAGTTCGCCGAGATCAGCGGACGAATGCGCGCCCGATGCGCGTCGCGACAGAAACTGAACACCCGGTCCTTCCAACTTTTTCCACCGTGCGGCGTGCCCCGTCCGGCAATCCGTTTGACTTGCTCTGCGCTGGGGGGTACCTCACCCACATCCGTTGGGGTGCCATCATGGCTGAGAGGCGAAAGCTGACCCATCGAACCTGATCCGGGTCATTCCGGCGGAGGGAACGGAGCAAAGCTGTGGCATCCACAGCCTGAGATTTTCCGTATCGCGACGCTTTTGGCCCTTGTTCTGAATGGGGGTACCTATGGCATTTCAGGCGTTGACGATTGCGGGATCCGACAGTGGCGGCGGCGCCGGGATTCAGGCCGATCTCAAGACATTCAGCGCGTTAGGCGTCTATGGCGCCAGCGTGTTGACCGCGATCACCGCGCAAAACACCCGGGCCGTCACGGCGGTGGCTGCGGTCGCGCCTCAGATGATCCGCGCCCAGATGGACGCGGTCTTTGACGATCTGGTGATCGGCGCGATCAAGATCGGCATGCTGGGCGGGCCAGACGCGATTGACGCCGTTGCCGAGGGACTGGACGGATGCACGGCACCGGTGGTTCTGGATCCGGTGATGGTGGCAAAATCCGGCGATGCGCTATTGGCCGATGACGCGGTTGCAGGTCTGCGCGCCCGATTGCTGCCGCGGGCCGATCTTCTCACCCCGAACCTGCCCGAGGCGGCGCGGCTGCTGGATCTGCCCGAGGCCACGAATGAGGCCGCGATGCTGGAACAGGGCCGTGCGCTGCTGGCTCTGGGACCGCGCGCGGTGCTGATGAAGGGCGGTCATGGCGACGGGGCGCAATGTGTCGATCTGCTGGTCACGCCCAAGGCGGTGCTGCGGCTGTCGGCGCCGCGCCGCGCCACCCGCAACACCCACGGCACCGGCTGCACCCTGTCGGCCGCGATCGCGGCGGGTCTCGCACGCGGCACTCCCTTGCCCGAGGCGGTGCGCGCTGCCCATGCCTATCTGCAAGGGGCCATCGCGGCGGCGGATCGGCTGAACATCGGCGGCGGGCATGGCCCGGTTCACCATTTCCACGCGGAGTGGCCCAATGAGTGACGTAACAATCATCGGCGCAGGGGTCGCGGGCCTCTGGGCGGCGCGGTCCTGTCTTGCGCGCGGCCTGCATCCCCGGGTGATCGACCGGGTCGGACCGCCGGGGCCACATGGCTGTTCATGGTGGGCCGGCGGAATGCTGGCCCCCGAATGCGAAAGCGCCACGGCAGAGCCACCGACCGTGACCCACGGGCGCCAAGCCATACGGCTTTGGTCAGGCGTGACCCACGTGACCAAACACGGCACACTTGCCCTCGCGCCGGAACGGGACCGGGGCGAGCTGGACCGTTTTGCCGCGCGCACTGAGGACAACACCGCCTGTGATGCGGAGGCGATCGCGGCGCTTGAACCCGAACTTGCCGGGCAGCACAGGCGCGGGGTGTTCTTTGCCTCCGAGGCGCATCTCGATCCTCGACAGGCCTTGGCCGATCTGATCCGGACCCTGGCCGATGCGGGTGTCGAAGTGGAGACCGGCGAAGCCGAGCCCCAAAACCTGAGCGGCCCGGTTTTGGATTGCCGGGGTCTGGCGGCACAGGGCGATGTACCGGGGCTGCGCGGTGTGCGCGGTGAAATGGTCGTGCTGCACTCGGATGAAATCCACCTGTCGCGCCCGATCCGCCTGCTGCATCCACGTCACCCGCTTTACGTGGTGCCGCGGGCGAACGGGATATTCATGCTGGGCGCGACGCAGATCGAAAGCGCCGCGCGCGGCCCGATGACCGCGCGCTCGGCGTTGGAATTGCTGTCAGCCGCCTATGTGCTGGACCGGCGCTTTGCCGAGGCCAACGTCGTCGAAATGGGCGCCGATCTGCGCCCGGCCTTTGCCGACAATGTGCCGCGCGTTCTGCGCCGGGGGCGCGTGCTGCACCTGAACGGGTTGTTCCGGCACGGCTATCTGATGGCGCCCGCTCTGGCCGAACAGGCGGCAGAGGTTCTTACAACAGGTCACATGGGGGATTTGGTTCATGAAGATTGAAGTAAACGGCGAAGAGCGGGCCGTCACCGCAACGCATTTGCATGAGGCACTTGCTGAACTGGGCTGGGGCGAGGCGCGCGTGGCAACCGCGCTCAACGGTGCCTTTGTTCCCGCCGCAACGCGCGGCGCAACCGCGCTGTCACCCGGCGACCGGCTTGAGGTTCTGACCGCGATGCAGGGGGGCTGATCATGCGCGATTTTTATGGCGAGACCCTGCAAACGCCTATGATGCTGGGCACGGCACGCTTTCCCTCGCCGGCTCTAATGGAGGCCGCGTTCCGTTCAAGTGGCGCGTCGGTCGCCACCGTGTCGCTGCGGCGCGAACGCGGCGCTGGCCAGGCCTTTTGGGATATGGTGCGCGGCCTTGGTGTGCATCTGCTGCCAAATACCGCTGGCTGCCATTCCGCGCGCGAGGCGATCACCACCGCCCAGATGGCGCGCGAATATTTCGGCACCGACTGGATCAAGCTTGAAGTGATCGGACATGGCGACACGCTCCAGCCCGATCCCTTTGGCCTGCTGGAGGCCGCCGAGGTGCTGTGTGCAGATGGCTTCAAGGTCTTTCCCTATACCACCGAAGATCAGGTTCTGGCGGCGCGGCTGATCGACGCCGGCTGCCGGGTGCTGATGCCTTGGGGCGCGCCCATCGGGTCGGGCATGGGGCTGAACAACATCCACGGGCTGCGTACCCTGCGCGCGGCCTTTCCCGATGTGGCCATGGTTGTGGATGCGGGCCTTGGCCTGCCTAGTCACGCGGCACAGGCGATGGAACTGGAGTTCGACGCGATCCTGCTGAACACCGCCGTGGCCGAGGCCGACGATCCCGCAGCCATGGCGCGTGCCTTTGCGCTGGCGACCGAAGCGGGCGCACTGGCGACCACGTCCGGGCCGATGATCCCGCGCGACATGGCGGTGCCCTCGACCCCCGTGATCGGAAAGGCCTGGCTATGATCCTGCCCCGTTTCTATCCCGTGTTCGACAGCGCCGACTGGGTGGCGCGCGCCGTCCCCCTTGGGGTGCGGCTGGTGCAACTGCGCATCAAGGATCGCCAAATGGAGCCTCTGCGCGCCGAAGTAAGCACCGCGCTGGCCCTGTGCCGCCGCCACGGCGCGGCCTTGGTGGTGAATGATCATTGGCAACTGGCGATCGAGCTTGGCGCGGATTGGCTGCATCTGGGACAGGAAGATCTGGACAGCGCAGACATCACCGCGATCCGCCGCGCGGGCCTGAAACTGGGGATTTCGACCCATGATCACGCTGAACTGGAGCGCGCGCTGGCACTGACACCCGACTATATCGCCTTGGGTCCGGTCTATCCGACCATCCTGAAAAAGATGAAATGGACCGAGCAGGGCCTCGATCGGCTGACCGAGTGGAAAAGCCTGATTGGTGACATACCGCTCTGCGCCATTGGGGGCATGTCGGTCGAACGGGCGCCAGGCGCCTTCAGGGCCGGAGCCGATACGGTGGCCGCCGTGACGGATATCACCCTGAACCCAGATCCTGATGCCCGCATCCGCGACTGGCTGGCGGTGACGCGATGAGCCGGTACGCCCGACAAACCGCCCTGCCCGAGGTCGGTGAGGACGGTCAGAACCGCCTGCGCGCGGCCCGCGTTCTGGTCGCAGGCGCGGGCGGGCTGGGGGGGCCGGTGTTGCAATATCTTGCCGGGGCCGGGGTCGGTACGATCACCCTGATAGACGGCGACCTTGTGGCAGAAAGCAACCTGCACCGCCAACCCCTGTACCGTGTGCAGGATACCGCACGCCCCAAGGCAGAAGTCGCCGCCGAGGTGCTGGCCGCGCTGAACCCGGACGTCACCGTGCGCCCCTTGGTTGACTGGCTCACCCCCGCCAATGCGCCCGATCTGGTGGCGCAGGCCGATGTGGTGCTGGATTGCGCCGATACCTTTGCCGCCAGCTTCACCCTGTCAGATGTCGCATATGCGTCTGGCACGCCGCTCATATCGGCCTCGGCGCTGGGGCTGCGGGGCTATGTCGGCGGGTTTTGCCGCAGCGCGCCGTCCCTGCGCGCCGTGTTCCCTGATTTGCCGCACGGAGCTCCAACCTGCGAAACAGCAGGCGTTCTGGGGCCCGTGGTGGCCGCGATCGGCGCGATACAGGCGCAGATGGCGCTGGCCGTTCTGCTTGATCTGGCCCCCTCCCCGCTGGGTCGGATGATGGTCTTGGACACCGCCAACTGGCGCACCTCGGACTTCCGCTTTGAGGGGGCCCCCGAACCGGACCGCCCCGCACCTTTCATCGCCCCGGACCAGATCACCCGTGCCGACATGGTGATCGACCTACGCAGCGAAAGGTCCGCCCCCTTTCGCGCTGGCGCACGACACCTCGCAGCCGACGCCTTGCCTGATCTGCCATTGCCTGACCTTGGCACACGTATCGTGCTGGCCTGTCAAACAGGTCTGCGCGCCCATAACGCCGGGGCCGCCCTGCGCCACCGCTGGGCCGGGGAAATCGCGCTGTTGGCGCTGCCCGGCACCTGACCCCTCCCCCCCCACACCACATGACGGAGACAGTCGTGAAAAAGATACTCTTAACATTCGCAATGACCCTGCTGGCCACCCCGGTTCTCGCACAGGACCATATGACCGTCATGCTGGACTGGTTCATCAATCCCGATCACGGGCCCATCATTCTGGCCGAAGAGCTGGGCTTTTTCGCTGACGCCGGACTTGAGGTCGAACTGGTCACCCCCGCCGACCCCAATGATCCGCCGCGCATGGTGGCGGCAGGCAACGTCGATCTTGCGCTCAGCTATCAGCCCGAGTTGCATCTCAACCGCCGCGAAGGGCTGGACGTGGTCCGCGTCGGCACCCTGATCGAGACCCCGCTCACCTGCCTTGTGGTGCGCGCCGACGGGCCGGTGCAGTCGGTGGCCGATCTGGCCGGGCGCAAGGTCGGCTTTTCCGTGGCCGGGGTGCAGGAAATGCTGTTGTCGGCCATGTTGGCCCATAGCGGCCTGTCCCCCGAGGACGTCGAACAGATCAATATCGGCTGGTCGATCTCACCGGCGCTGATGTCAGGACAGGTCGATGGTGTGATCGGGGCCTTTCGCAACTTCGAGTTGAACCAGATGGAGATCGAAGGGCACGAAGGGCGCTGTTTCTACCCCGAGACCGAAGGCGTGCCCGCGTATGACGAATTGATCTATATCGCGCGCGCCGAGGGTCTGGACCGCGACCTGATCGCCCGCTTCCTGCGCGCGACCGAGCGCGCGGTCGCCTACATCCTGAATGATCCCGAGGCCGCAGGGAAAACGTTCTTCGCCACCAGTGCCGAGTTGCGTAACGAGCTGAACATCCGCGCCTGGGCCGATACCTGGCCGCGTTTTGCCAACCGCCCCGCCGCTGTCGATCACGGCCGTTACGCGCGGTTCGAGGCGTTTCTGCTGGCGCAAGGCGCCGTGGAGGCCACCATTCCGGCCGCCGATCTGGTCCGCGATGTCACCGCAGAAGTCCCGCAATGAGCGACCCGAACTATGGCCGTGCCTTCGCGCGCTGGCGTGCGGGCGCGGCGCAGGACTGGAGCCGCTACACCCATCACGCCTTTGTCGAAGGGTTGCGCGACGGATCTCTGCCGCAGGAAAATTATCTGCAATACCTGCGTCAGGATTACGTGTTCCTGATCCATTTCGCCCGCGCTTGGGCACTGGCGGCGGCCAAGGCCAATACGCTGGACGAAATGGCCGCAGCCAGCGCCACGGTTCACGCGCTGGTTCATGAGGAAATGCCGCTGCATGTGAAAACCTGCGCCGCGCAGGGCATCGACCGCGCCCTGCTGGAGGCGACGCCCGAGGCCCCCGAAAATCTGGCCTATACCCGCTATGTGTTGGACGCGGGCTATTCCGGCGATTTTCTGGATCTGCTGGCGGCGCTGGCCCCCTGTGTGCTGGGGTATGGCGAAATCGGTGCCCGGCTGGCGGGCAACAGCGGGGCCTATTCGGACTGGTGTGCAACCTATGGCGGGGCCGCGTATCAGGCCCTGTGCCGGAATGTCGGGTCGCTGATCGACGGGGCGATTTTGCAGCGTCTTGGCCCCGGCTGGGCTGATCTGCCGCGCGCCGCCGAGCTTCAGGCGCGGTTTACCACGGCAACGCGACTGGAAATCGGATTCTGGGGCATGGCCTCTCGTCCGGTGGCGGCATGATCGCCCCAGCCATCCATATGGCGGGGTCGTTGCACGCCGGTGAGCGGTGCCTGATCGAGGCATTCGAGTTGACCCTCCCCGCTGGCCGGTGGAGCGCGCTTCTGGGGCCCTCCGGCGTCGGCAAGACTTCGCTTTTGCGATTGATCGCCGCCCTGCCCTGTGCCGCGCGTCTGGACGGCCGGATCGCGGCACAGGACAGCGCCGCCATGGCCCCGCGCGTCGCCATGATGGCACAGGACGATCAGCTTTTGCCCTGGGCCGGTGCGCTGGACAATGTCACGATCTGCGCGCGCCTGCGCGGGGAACGCCCTCAGCCCGAACGGGCGGCGGCGCTGCTGGCGGATGTGGGGCTTGCCGGTCATGAAACCCGCAAGCCCTCACACCTGTCCGCCGGGCAGCGCCAGCGCGTCGCCCTCGCGCGCACCATTTATGAGGATCGGGCCATCGTTCTGCTTGACGAGCCATTCTCGGCACTTGACGCGATGACGCGCCACGCGATGCAGGATCTGGCCGCCGGGCTTCTGACCGGTCGAACCGTGATTTTGATCACCCATGACCCCGCCGAGGCGATCCGGCTGGCAGACAGCGCCTGGATCGTGACGCGCGCGGGCATCGCTCCATGTCCGCTGCCGCCCACGGCCCCACCGCGCGCGCCAGAAGCCGCAACCACCCTGACCGCACAGGCCGCGCTTTTGCATCGGATGCGCCTGCAGCTTGCACCGGAGGCCGCATGATCGCGCGCGCAGCCCGTGGTCTGTGGCGCGCCACCGTTCCGCTGCTGGTGACGCTCGCGGTCTGGCAGGCGGTGGTGAGCCTCAGCGGTGTGCCACGCTTTATCCTGCCCGGCCCCGGTCTTGTCGCCCGGGCCTTGTGGGACAATGCCGGGCTGATCTGGCAGAATACGCTTTGGTCCGCGTCCAACCTTGGCCTTGGTCTTGTGATCGGGATCGCCTTAGGCGTTGAAACGGCATTGCTGCTGGCGCTGTCACGGCGCGCCCGGTGGCTGCTGCGCCCGATGCTCGTGCTGGCACAGGCCGTTCCCGCATTTGCGCTGGCACCGGTGATAACGCTCTGGCTTGGCTATGGCATGCCGTCCAAGATCGTGACGATCGCCCTTGTGACCTATTTCCCGATTGCCTCGGCGCTGTTTGATCGGTTGATGAGCTTGCCTGCCGGGCTGAGGGACCTGTCGCGCCTGTCAGGCGCCGGGCGCTGGCGCGAAACAGTGCTGCTGCGCCTGCCCCATGCGGTGCCGGGGCTGCTCTCGGGCCTGCGGCTGGCGGCGGTCTATGGCCCGCTGGCGGTGCTGATCGGTGAATGGGTCGGGGCGTCGCAAGGGTTGGGGCATCTGATGTTGATGTCGAACGGCCGTGGCCAGACCGCCCTGATGTTCGCGGCTCTGATCGCGCTCTCCGGCCTTTCCCTGAGCCTTTGGATCGCAGTCGAAGCCCTTTCCAGATGGTCATCAAAGCGGCTTTCGTTTGCCTGAGGCCCTAAAGACGGTGTTGCCCGCAACGGGCGATCCCACGCGCGGTTCGCGATGTCAGCCCGGACCTCAGTCCGGACCCTTGCAGCCCTCAGATGACGACCTTGATCCCGGCGCGGCGAAATGGGTCCAACTGCGCCGGAGCAGAAGTATTGTCGGCCACCAGCGTTCCGATCTGGCCAATCTCGCAGAACCGGACCCGGCTGACGGTGGATTGCTTGGTGTGATCGGCGTTGTTGCAAATATCTGCAGCAGGGATTCCCTTCGCGAATCCAGTGATGTAGCTGACCCTATGCAAACCCGCGCCTGCGCCCTAGCGTGCGGTTATGAATAAAACAACAGATATCCATGACAGCCGCTATTCCTGGACCCGCCTGATCGTCACATTGGCCATCGGGACGGTGGCCAATGTGGCCATGTGGGCGGTGATTGTGATCATGCCCGCCGTCGAGGTGGAGTTTGGCGCCGGGCGGGCCGAGGCGTCGATGCCTTATACCCTGACGATGATCGGATTCGCCTTGGGTAATCTGTTGATCGGGCGGCTGGTGGATCGGTATGGGGTGACGCTGGCGTTGAACGGGGCGGCGGTGGCGATTGCGGCGGGGTTTGTGCTGTCGACTTTTGCATCGTCCATGGCAACCTTGTCGCTGACCCATCTGTTGCTGGGACTGGGCAGTGCGGTAGGTTTTGGCCCGCTGATCGCTGACATTTCCCACTGGTTTTTGAAACGGCGCGGCATTGCCGTGGCGCTGGTGGCCAGTGGCAACTACCTGTCCGGCGCGATCTGGCCGACCTTGCTGGCCGATATTCTGGCCGACAGCGGCTGGCGTGCGGTGTATCTGACATTGGCCGCCGTGACCTTGGTTGCGTTAATTCCGCTATCTTTTCTGCTGCGGCGACGTGTGCCGCTAGAGGCGCATGGCAAGGCTGCGACCGCGTCGGCGCTGAACGCCCGTAGTGCCGGGTTTTCACCGCGCACACTGCAATATCTGCTTGGGCTGGCCGGGATTGGCTGTTGTGTGGCGATGTCGATGCCGCAGGTGCATATCGTCGCTTATTGTGTCGGCCTGGGATACGGGCCTGCTGTTGGTGCAGAAATGCTGTCGCTGATGTTGTTGGGCGGAGTGGTCAGCCGGGTGATTTCCGGGCTGGTGGCAGACAAGCTGGGCGGGGTGACAACGCTGTTGATCGGGTCAGTTCTACAGTGCATCGCACTGTTTTTGTACCTGCCTTATGACGGCATGGTGCCGCTTTATGTGATCAGCATGGTCTTTGGCCTGGCGCAGGGTGGGATTGTGCCCAGCTATGCGTTGGTGGTGCGCGAATATATGGCACCGCAGGAGGCCGGGGCGCGGGTTGGATTTGTTCTGATGATGACAATTCTGGGCATGGCGTTGGGCGGGTGGATGTCGGGGTGGATTTACGATGTGACCGGCAGTTACCAAATGGCGTTTTTGAACGGGATTGTCTGGAACGGGATGAACATCGCGATCATGGTGATGTTGCTGATGCGGTCACGGCCACGCGCGCCGAAGGTGGCAATGGCGTAGGGTTCTTTTTCTGATTCGGTGCGCGCGCAGTTGAGCGCAGAGCCTCCGGCGGGGATATTTTTGGTCAGAAAAAGGGGGGCCGGGGGCTTTTAGCCGAGGCCGGTTGGAGCCCTTTAGCCAGAGACAGAGGGGGTTTCGCACCCAAGGTGATCCTCGCCGCGGGCGCGGGCCAGGGCGATTTGGCGTTGGCGTTCGCGGAACCGTGCCTTGTCGGCGTCGGAGGTTTCGCTGACGCATTGGTGGCAGGATACGCCCTGTTCGTATTCCGGACGCTGTTTGTCCTGGGGCAGGATCGGGCGGCGGCAACCGTGACACAGTTCGTGCGGGCCTTCGACCAGCCCGTGGCCGACGCTGACCCGATTGTCAAAGACAAAGCATTCGCCTTGCCAGGTGCTGTTATCAGCTGGCATTTCTTCGAGATAGCGCAGGATGCCGCCTTTGAGGTGATAGACATCTTCGACGCCCTGACCCAGCAGGAAATTGGTGGATTTTTCACAGCGGATGCCGCCGGTGCAGAACATCGCGATGCGTTTATTGTGGAACCGGTCCTTGTTGGCGGCCCACCAGGCGGGAAAATCGCGAAAGGTATCGGTTTCCGGGTCAATAGCGCCTTCGAAGGTGCCGATGGCGACCTCGTAATCGTTGCGAGTATCAATTAGCGCCACATCGGGGCTGCGGATCAGGTCATTCCAATCCCCGGGTTCGACATAATTGCCCACGCTGGCGGTTGGATCGACATCGGGTTGCCCCATGGTGACGATCTCTTTTTTCAGGCGCACTTTCATCCGTGGAAATGGTGGNTGGTCGGCTGTGGCCTCTTTCCAGTCAAGATCGCCACATCCCGGCANGGCGCGGATATGGGCCAGCACCGNGTCAATCCCGGCGCGCGGGCCNGCAACCGTGCCATTGATGCCTTCGTGCGCCAGCAACAGCGTGCCTTTGACCCCGCCTTGGGTGCAGGTCTCCAGCAGGGCAGGTTTTATCGCGGCGGGATCCGCGAACCGGGTGAAATGATAAAGAGCAGCAATAGTATACATGCGTGGCGGTTTAATCTTGTGCGGATGTGTGCGCAAGGACCCGGATTGACGCGGGGGCCGCTTGGGCCTACCGAATAGGGGCGCAAGTGGAGAACGCCATGACCCAGGCCCTGATTGTGATTGATGTGCAGAATGATTTTTGCCCTGGCGGCGGGTTGGCGGTGCCGGATGGCGATGCAATCGTACCGGGGATCAACGCCCTGATGGATGATTTCGATGCGGTGATCCTGACGCAGGACTGGCACCCGGCGGGGCATTCATCCTTTGCGTCCTCGCATTCCGGCAAGGGGCCATATGAGATGGTTGAGATGCCTTATGGCCCGCAGGTTCTGTGGCCGGATCATTGCGTTCAGGGCACAGAGGGGGCTGCGTTTCATGGCGGTCTGCGGGTTGATGGCGATCTAATCATCCGCAAAGGATTTAGGCCCGGCATTGACAGCTATTCGGCGTTTTTCGAAAATGATCAGACCACCCCAACCGGGCTGGACGGATACCTGCGCAACCGGGGGCTGAGTGATCTGACGCTGGTGGGGCTGGCCACTGATTTTTGTGTGCATTTCTCGGCCGTGGACGCGGCCAGGCTAGGGTTCGACGTGACCGTGCGCATGGATCTGTGCCGGGCGATTGATCTGGATGGATCGCTGGCGGTGGCGCAGGTGGCGATGCAGGCGGCGGGTGTGAAACTGGCCTGAAAAAATCCTATCGGTTTTACTTGACCTTACCTGTCCGGCTATCATGCTCTTAACCTGAAACAGTGAACGAGGCCGACATGGTCGATATCGCAACCCGCGTCTATAACCACAAGTGGAAGATCGACCCGATTGTCCGGTCGCTGATCGACACGGATTTCTACAAGCTGCTGATGTGTCAGTCGGTGTTCCGCAACAAGCCAGACACGAATGTCACGTTTTCGCTAATCAACCGGGCCACCCACATCCCGCTGGCCGATCTGATTGACGAGGGCGAGCTGCGCGAACAGCTGGACCACATCCGCACCTTGTCGCTTAGCCGGGGCGAAAGCACCTGGCTGCGCGGCAATATGTTCTACGGCAAGCGCCAGATGTTCAGTTCGCAATTCATGGAATGGTTCGAGGGAATGCGCCTGCCGCCCTATCATCTGGAGCGCAAGGGCGATCAGTTCGAGCTGACGTTTGAAGGCAAGTGGCACGAGGTGATGCTGTGGGAAGTCCCGGCGCTGGCGGTGTTGATGGAACTGCGAGGGCGGGCGGTTCTGGACGGGATGCGACGGTTTGAATTACAGGTACTTTATGCGCGCGGGATGACGCGTGTCTGGGAAAAGATCGAGAAGCTGCGCAAGATTGACGGGTTGGGCATTGCCGATTTTGGCACAAGGCGGCGGCATTCGTTTTTGTGGCAGGACTGGTGTGTGCAGGCGATGATGGAAGGGCTGGGGAAGAATTTCACCGGTACGTCGAATTGTCTGATCGCCATGCGCCGCGAGGTCGAGGCGATTGGCACCAACGCGCATGAACTGCCGATGGTCTATTCAGCCCTGGCAAAGGATGACGCGGCCCTGGCGCAAGCCCCCTATGATGTGCTGCAGGACTGGCAGGACGAACATGACGGCAATCTGCGGATCATCCTGCCGGACACCTATGGCAGCAGGGGATTTCTGGAAAACGCGCCGGACTGGCTGGCTGGTTGGACGGGTATTCGGGTGGACAGTGGCGACCCGACCAAGGCCGCACGCATCGCCATCGACTGGTGGCGCGAGCGCGGCGAGGATCCGCGGCAAAAGCGGGTGATTTTCTCGGATGGGCTGGATGTGGACAAGATTGCAAAACTGCACGCGCAGTTTTCCGGCCTGGTGAATGTCTCTTTTGGGTGGGGCACTTTGCTGACCAATGATTTCCGTGGGCTGGTGCCGGGGGATGCGTTGGCGCCGTTCTCTTTGGTGTGCAAAGCAGTGTCGGCCAATGGGCGGCCCACGGTCAAGCTGTCGGATAATCCGGAAAAAGCGATGGGGCCGCCGGATCAGATTGAGCGCTATAAGCGGGTATTTGGGGTTGGTGCGCAGGAAAGCATGGATGTGATTGTCTGACGGCAGGTTGTGCCAGGTGATCGCTTCTAATGNATTGCGGTTGAATTAAATCATCNGCTTATCAAGCCCTTGCGGGCTTTCTTCGCGGCTGAATCCACAATTTCGAGGGCGAGANAGCAAGAACTTGCGCCNAGAAATAGGCATTATCTTGCATAAGTGAAGTTTAGATGCATTATATCACCGAATGAGTCACCGTCCCAGGATATCGGGCGGGTAGACGCAACAAGACTGGTACCGAACAGGGAGGTTGGGCCATGACCGACACCGGGAATGCATCCGTATATTTTGTCGACCGCCACATCGCCGAAGGGCGCGGCGACAAACCGGCCTTTCGCGAGGCTGCCGGAGGCCAGTGCGTATTGACCTATGGCGATCTGGCCGCCCAATCGGGCCAGGTTGCCACTGCGTTGGGCCGGGCCGGGATCACACGGGAATCGCGGGCCTTGATGCTGGTTCTGGACCAGGTGGAATTCCCGGTGCTTTTCTGGGGATGCCTGAAGGCGGGGGTGGTTCCCGTGCCGCTGAACACTTTGCTAGCGGCATCGGTTTACGAGATTATTCTGGCCGATAGCCGCGCGACCTGTTTGTTTGTATCCGAAGAATTGTGGCCGGTTGTGCAGCTCGCAGCCGAAGCGTCGGCGCATCTGACGCAAATTGTGGTGATTGGGCAAAACACCCCCGAAGGCACCCAAAGCTACGCCGATTTCCTGAAGGGATGCGCGCCATCTGACCCGGTGAAAACCTCGCCCGATGATGTGGCGTTCTGGCTTTATTCTTCGGGCTCCACCGGGTTGCCCAAGGGTGTGCGCCACGTGCATGCCAGCTTGCAGGCCACGTCAGATACCTATGGCGCGCAGGTGTTGCAGATCGCCGAAAGCGACGTGATCTTTTCTGCGGCAAAGCTGTTTTTTGCCTATGGGCTGGGCAACGGCATGACCTTTCCAATGTCGGTTGGTGCCACGGCGATCCTGTTCAACGGGCGGCCAACCCCGGACAGCATGGCCGAGATTTTTGCAGCCGAAAAGCCAACAATATTTGGCGGCGTACCCACGCTTTATGCCGCGATGGTAGCGCATCTGGAAAAGGCCGGAAAGCCGGACGCGCCGCTGCGCCGTTGCATTTCCGCAGGCGAGGCATTGCCGGGCGAAGTTGGCCGGAAGTGGCGTGACATTTGGGGTGTCGACATTCTGGACGGTGTCGGATCAACCGAGATGCTGCATATCTTTCTGTCAAACACCCCGGATGACGTGGTTTACGGCACTTCTGGCCGGGCCGTTCCGGGGTATCAGGTTCGGCTGCTGGACGAAGACGGGCACGAGGTTGGCGTCGGCAGCATCGGTGAATTGCTGGTGCGCGGCGAATCTGCGGCCGATGGCTATTGGAACCAGCGCGGCAAAAGCCGGGTCACGTTTGAGGGCGAATGGACCCGCACGGGCGACAAATACGAGCTGACGGAAGAGGGCCGATATATCTATTGCGGGCGCACTGATGACATGTTCAAGGTCTCGGGTATCTGGCTGTCGCCGTTTGAGGTTGAACAGGCGTTGATTACCCATCCGTCGGTACTGGAGGCCGCCGTGGTTGCAGTGCGCGATGAAAGCGGGCTGGAGAAACCCAAAGCCTATGTTGTACTGCAAGAGGGCGTGGATCACAGCGAATTGGCCGCTGAGTTGAAAGACTTTGTCAAGGAAAAGGTCGGCAAATGGAAGTATCCACGCTGGATTGATTTTGTGTCTGACCTGCCCAAAACCGCAACTGGCAAGATCCAGCGGTTCAAGCTGCGGGGCGGTGCATGATGGCCAATCTGGACTGGTCTGCGCAGCCGGAAACGCCGCTGGTGGTGAATGGCGCGACGTTGGAATACACCTGTTACGGCCCGCCCCCCGATCAGGCACCGACCATTGTAATGCTGCACGAAGGGTTGGGCTGTGTCGCCTTGTGGCGTGATTTCCCGCAACGGGTGGCGGAACGGACCGGCATGGGCGTCTTGGTTTATTCCCGGCAGGGCTATGGCCAATCCGACCCGGCTGAATTGCCACGGCCATTGGATTTCATGACGCATGAGGCGATGGATGTCCTGCCACAGGTTCTGGACCAGATCGGGTTCCGGCGCGGCATTCTGTTTGGCCATTCTGATGGGGCGACGATTGCCGCGATCTATACCGGCAGTGTCGCAGATCACCGGGTGCGCGGGTTAATCGTGATGGCGCCGCATTTCTTTACTGAGGACAGCGGCCTGGCCGAGATCGCCAAGGCGAAAGCGGCGTTTGATGCGGGCGACCTAAAGGCGCGTATGGCGAAATATCACCGTGACCCCGAAGGCGCGTTTCGCGGCTGGAACGACACCTGGCTGGCCCCCGGCTTTAAGGACTGGAACGTGGCCGAGGTGATTGATTATATCCGNATTCCGGTTTTAGCNATCCAGGGCCGTGATGACCAGTACGGCACCCAGGCGCAGATAGAAGAGATCGAAAACCGCATCTATTCGCCGGTGGATGTCGAGATTCTGGATGCCTGCAAACATGTGCCACATCACGAACAGCCGGACCTGACGCTGAACGCCATTGCGGGCTTTGCCATGCGGCTGGAGCGGATCGAGACAGCCGAGGTTGTGCCGCAATAGGTGCGGCGGGCTGTGATTCTGTCGGGCGAACACTTTATGCACAATAATGCATCATCGATTTCTCTCACTTGTACCTCAGGTTTCCCGTGTTCACGTAAAGCGTTGAAAAACGGCTATATCTAATAGGCACTATCCTGCATATCCGGGTTTACCAACCCGCAACAACAGACTAAACTGTAGACAACAACATCCCTTCAGGAGTGCGCGCTCATGTCCAAGGTCATAGATTTTCAGACCGATCCGTCGAAATACCGTCACTGGCGGGTCGAATATGA
>JGI24025J20009_10001418_pt1 | contig 18092 bp, 10 predicted proteins | sample Cruoilmetagenom3_FD_20009 | JGI IMG/M metagenome (IMG submission 20009) | reverse complement strand
AGTGCCCCTCAATATAGTAAGCGCTATAGAGAGGACGACAAACTACCCTCAAGCCCTGATCGTACCTATAGAGGCGAATGGGAAAACTGGCCGGTGTTTTTCGGTACTGTTAAGGAATATTACAAAACCCTAGCTGAAGCATCAGCGGCCACAATTGCATTAGGCATTACAAGTGGCACTCAATATATAACACGCTATAGAGAGGACGGCAAACTACCTTCAACCCCTAGCTATACCTATAAAGACGAATGGGAAAACTGGCCGGCATTTTTGGGTACTTCAGGTGTTGACAGGCTAAGCGAACTTGAGTTAACGCATCCAAACTGGGTAAGGCTCATTCGTGATTTTGTTGCGGTGGGAGTAAATCAAAATTTAAGAATGAATTCTAGCTACCATTTTTTAAAAGGAGTTATCATAGCTTCTGGAATAGACGACCAACCTGGTGCTTTTCTACATAAAAATTATAAATTTCCTAAGAATAAATATGTAACTTTTATTGAGGATCAAGGCTCCTCAGCAAAAAGACCCGTACATAGCATCTGCATTGCGCTCATAGATTTTATTCTTCTATCAGAATGTAGTGATGAGGATGAAGATACAGGTGAAGTCATAAGCCTTTCAGGCTATAGAAACCCACTAAAAACACTTTTAGGCGGTTTGTTGGATAGTCTGCCAACTAGCAGGCCTGACCAGTCTGTGAAGCCAGTGATACCAATGAGTGTTATTGATCGCGCACGAAAATATCTATTCCCTGATATAGCTAAGTCATTAAGCGATACCACGCATTTGCATGAACTTTTTAGTAATGACTGGGTTGAGATTGATGAAAACCTAATCGACACAAATGACCCTAATTGTGTTTGGCGACTTCATACTATAGACGTTAAAGAAATAGGTGGGAAAAGATACCCAAAGGAAATTCATCAAATATGGTCGCCTGTTCGATCTATCGCTATGTACGCACTTTTTCAAACCCCTTTGCGCGGCCAACAAATAATGTGGTTGGATAGCGGTGAGGGTGACACAGAGATACCTATAATAAAAAACGGGCAGGTTATTTGGGAGAAAAATACATTACCAGTTAAGTCTGTGCAACGACGAATGCAGGGGTTCTTACAAAAGCCAGAAAGTGACTATGAAGAAGATAAAAACGAGCTTGGTATGTATGTAACCACTAATAAGACAGGCAAACAAAACGGCGGATACGCAGTGCCGTGGATGCCACACAGCCTAGCATATTGGATAATTATACTTCGAGATTGGCAAGCAAAATACAATCCATTAAAGGCTTTAACACCCTGGGAAGATATTAAATTAAGGCAGAGGACAAACGTAAAGATACTCCAAGCAAGAGGCGTTCAGTCATTTTTATTTAGAGATCCAAATGGTGATAAGTTCTCACCAATGATGACAACAACTGGATTTGCCAATGGGTTGCCAATGGTTTTATATGGCATACAGCGTGAAGGCGAGGGCCTGGCTGAAAAGGTAGAAAAAAAGAGCTCTGGGGTGTCTTATAAAAGTCAATTTACTCCTCATTCGATGAGAACAAGTCTGATAACAGCCTACGTGGTCGATGGAAAGGCACCTATTCACATTATTAGTAAGCTCGTTGGTCATGCCAGTATTGTTATGACAATTTACTATACCAAAATTGGTCATACAGCCATGAGAAAAGAGCTTGGCATGGCCGAAAAAACAGCGATGAAGAATAGCGTAAACCGATATCAAGATATTATTATTGATAAGCAAATAAGCACTATAAAAGCAGAGCTCATCGCAACAGATAAAACATTCTTTGATAAAATAGACAATGAGTGGCCTGCCGCTAGTTATCAATTTACAGACAAATGGTTATGTGCGATGGGTGGAGGTGCTTGTGATAGGGGTGGCGAAGCTGTCGTAGATTCTGTCACAAACAAACAATACGCACCCGTACCGCAAGGCTACTTGGGGAAGCGTAACTGTATCCGTTGTCGATTCTCGATTACAGGCCCTGCATTTATCGGCGGGTTAAAATCATTGGCGAATGAGATATTGCTAGAAATTGAAAGTATTCACTCGGAATATACTGAATTAGAACAGAAAATCGTTTCTTATGAAAATGAAAAATATGATAATGAAGAAGCAGGTACTTTATTTGGGTCGAGCAACGAACTAAATCAAGCTCAATCCATTTATGAGGAAAAAGCATTAAAGTTAGATATGTATGCATCCGATCTTCAGGTTCTAAATTCAAAAATATATCAGTCAGGACAATTATTAAATGGTCAAGGCGGCAGCAAAAATAATCAGCTTATAGTTGATAATGCAATTGAACTTGGTATTGAATTTAATGAAAGCGAGACGAACTTCAGGTTGCTTGCCAATATATGTTCTGACGCTGAAATGTATACTAGCGCCAGTGCATCAAGAGCTGCTCCACTGCTAGCTACAATGCTTGATAATCTTGCTGATAACAATGGCTTACAGCCTGCTATGTTCAGGTTGAACGACAAACAAAAGCTTAAAGTAGCCAATCAAATAACTCAGCTAATGATGTCGAAATTGAATAACGACTGGGACAAGGCCGACAAGTTATTAAGCGGAAATCTCTTACTTGAAGATCTAGCAATCGAAGACCAATTAGTTCCGCTAGGGAAGTCAATTGAAAGTTTAATGCATGGAATTGAAGGCTGTCAGATATTGGAGAGAACTTATGATTGATCCTGAAAAGACATACAAGGATTTAATGAGCGAAGCGGCAGGCGATCGTACAAAGAAGTCACTTACAGCGATACACAACGTCTGTAAGCAGCAGCGAGAGAGAGGTTCTTCGGATTTTTCAATTGCTACTATATCAAAAGTCGGCGAAGAAACAGGCGTGCCTCGCGCACAATCAATCAGAAACAAATCAGGCGCACAATACAAAGAGCTAATAACTGCTTGGCAGCTATCAAATCCTAGTAAAATAAAAAAGGTATCAAGCGACAAGTTAGAATGGCTGGATAAAATTGATGATGCAACAACCCGATTTTTTGTTAATGACTTAATGGCCGACTTATCTAAAGCTAAGGCAGAGTTAGCATTACTTAAATCAATTAAAAAACTTAATATTGATATGCGCGGTGAATCTGTAAGTGCTCAATCTATAAGAGATCAGAGTGCTATTCCTGAATTTCTTTCATCAGAAATCGAATCTTTGCGAAATGCAATTGACGAAAGTAATCTAAGAAAACGTGGCTGGTCTATTACAGAAAAAAGAGGAGCAGTCGTCGATGAAAGAGGAAAAGTCATCTTTAAAAACGGTTTTGTTACGGCTATTCAAAAAATGCTTACGGTGAATAAATAGCAGAAAAGGATCACGAAGAATTCCTTGCGTGGGCGGCATCCAAGAGCGATGACGACTTTAAGGGCTACATTTATTGTGGGGTGCTAAAGCGATCGGAAATTGCAGCTGAATGCGAATTCGGAAAAGTGCTTTTGTAAAAAACCCAGAAATTTTCGCTTCGGTCAGGAGGTGATTAATATACTGTAAGCGCGAACCCGATCACGCCCTGCCCATAATCATACAAAGCCCTGAAATACCCTCCTTTCTGACTAGGGAGGTTTCAAATGATTCGACGCAGCAAAGAAGAATAGCAGGCCCTGATACAAGTCCAAAAAGCCAGCGGCTTAAATTAAACGCAATTTTGCAAACAGCATGGGCTTAATCCCAAATACTTCGAAGCGGATTTTTAGTACGCCGGAATTCTCTTTTGTTTGTCTCTCTATTGGGCAGAAACTATCTGTTAGATGTTCTCTAAACGAACGGCGACGCTCAATATTGCGAAACTCATTTAATTTGCGGCGGTAGTCACAACCCCCCAAACGTAGCCCATACTCACAAGGTCAGAATAGTTTATTAGCTTCTCTTTTTTGCTTCCCGAGTGCGTTCAACGCTCGTAAAACAGATAACTTTCTACTAATACCGAACATATCCTCATAATCATCGATCAAGCCTTCTTCCCCATGTGCCAGTACCGCCTTATCATGGGCTAGACCTAACTCAATAATCAGCTGCTCAAATTTGTCTTTGATAGGTTCAAACTCAAAGCCACCATGGTTATCTAGGCACACTCTACGGGCACACGAAATCCACGATACCGTATCGCTGGGCTTAATTATGGGCATTGCGGCTATACAATAGAGAGTTCTAAGTTATTGTTTTTCTCTGAACAATCTAATGAATAAAGCTGGTTTGTAAAAGCTCTCTATCATTGTTGATTGCTCAATATTCCTCTATTCTCTCAATATCGTTCTCGTGGGCAAAGCTATGACTGATGAAATATTGACTTTAAAAGAGGTCGCGGAGTACCTGAAGCTGGCTGAAAAAACGGCATATCGCCTGGCAGCAGAAGATAAGCTGCCAGGTTTTAAAGTGGGTGGCAGTTGGAGATTTAAACAAGAAGACGTCCAGAAATGGATTGAAGAACAGAAAAAAACTAAGGGCAACTAATGGATCATTCCGTACACAACAAACTCGTTTCATTTATCTGGAGCATCGCCGACGACTGCTTGCGCGATGTTTATGTGCGGGGTAAATACCGCGATGTGATCTTGCCAATGGTGGTCTTACGCCGCCTCGACACCTTGTTGGAACCAAACAAAGAGGCCGTTCTCGAAGAGGTCAAATTCCAGCAAGAAGAAATGAAAGCTACCGAGTTAGACGATGAACCGCTCAAAGCCGCATCTGGTTATGTTTTTTACAACACCTCCAAGTGGACACTTAAAAGCCTTTTCGGTACTGCAACCAATAACCAGCAAATATTGCTGGCTAACTTTGAGGAATACCTCAACGGGTTTAGCGCAAACGTAAAAGAAATCATCGAACGCTTTAATTTGAAGGCTCAAATCCGCCATATGGCAGGTAAAGATGTTCTGCTTGATGTGCTGGAAAAGTTCGTTTCGCCCAACATCAACCTTACGCCTAATCCAGCCGAAGACCCAGACGGCAATAAAATGCCAGCGCTAACCAATTTAGGTATGGGTTATGTGTTTGAGGAGTTAATCCGCAAATTCAATGAAGAGAATAACGAAGAAGCTGGAGAGCACTTCACGCCCCGCGAAGTCATTGAGCTAATGACCCACTTAGTTTTTGACCCAATTAAAGATGATTTACCGCTCACTATTACAGTGTATGACCCCGCTTGCGGTAGTGGCGGAATGCTTACAGAGTCCCAGAATTTCATCGAAGAAAAGTACCCCGCCAAGAATCGCGACATTCACCTCTACGGTAAAGAGATCAACGATGAGACTTACGCAATCTGTAAGTCAGACATGATGATCAAGGGCAATAACCCAGAAAACATCAAGGTTGGTTCAACACTCTCGACGGATGAGTTCTCCTCAGATCGCTTTGACTTCATGCTCTCAAATCCGCCCTATGGCAAAAGTTGGGCTTCTGAAGTTAAAAATATAAAGGAGGGAAAGGACGTACTTGACCCGCGCTTTAAGGTCGAACTCACCGATTATTGGGGCAACAAAGAAACCGTTGACGCTACTCCGCGCTCAAGCGATGGGCAGCTTCTATTTCTCATGGAAATGGTGAGCAAGATGAAATCGCCATCGACCAGCCCTATGGGTAGCCGCATTGCCTCTGTGCATAACGGCTCTAGCCTATTTACTGGGGATGCTGGCGGCGGTGACAGTAATATTCGCCGCTATATCATAGAAAGCGATATGCTCGAAGCCATTGTTCAGCTCCCTAATAACCTATTCTACAACACAGGCATCACCACCTACATTTGGCTGCTGAACAACAAAAAGGCGGCTGCACGCAAAGGTAAGGTGCAGCTTATCGATGCCAACCTACTATTCAGAAAACTGCGGAAAAATCTTGGCAAAAAGAACTGCGAGTTTGCGCCCGAGCATATCGAAGAAATTACCAAAACCTACCTCGATTGCGCTGCTATTGAGCGTGAGCTGGATGCGAACGACGATTCCATAGGTATCGCAAGCCAAGTATTCGATAACAGTGATTTTGGCTACTACAAAGTCAACATCGAACGCCCTGATCGTCGTAAAGCTAAATTTACACCCGAGTCCATTGCACCGCTGCGTTTTGATAAATCACTCAGCGAAGTGATGGAGGACCTATTCACTGAGCATGGTGAAAAGGTTTATGAGAAAGGCTTCTTAAGGGCGCTGAGTAAAGACATTCTCGACTGGTGTGACGATAACGACATCAGTATCAACGCCAAGGCCAAAGCTAAGCTATTGGATGAAAAATACTGGAAAAAACTACTCGATATTCTGGAGGCGGCTAACCTATTGATGACCGAGATTGGTAACGCCGAGTTTGATGACTTCAACATCTTTAAAGATAAAGTTGATTCAGTGCTGAAAGCCAAGAAGATCAAACTATCCGCTCCCGAGAAAAATACCATCCTCAATGCAGTGAGTTGGTATGACGATAGTGCGGTGAAGGTCGTCAAAAAGATGATTAAGTTATCTGGCGAGAAGCTTGCCACTTTGCTCGAACAATTGGATTGCTCGCAAGCTCAATTACACGACTATGGATATTATCCGAGCGGCAAAGCCAGCGAGTATATTAGCTATGAACCAAACAGTGATTTGCGCGATGCTGAATCAGTCCCCTTAAATGATCAAATTCATCGTTACTTTCTTGCTGAAGTAAAACCGCATGTTGAGGAAGCTTGGATCAATTTAGATAGCGCTAAAATTGGTTATGAATTGAGCTTCAATAAGTATTTCTACCGCCATAAGCCGTTGCGAGCACTAGAAAAGGTGGCAAGCGATATTATAAACCTTGAGCAGAAGGCTGAGGGCTTGATCGCTCAGATTCTTGAAGTTGATGTTGCTGAAGTACAGGGAGATGCTTGATGGTAGCTTTAGGCTCAGGCAATCAGGCTCTAGGTGAGGACTCAGAAAGGCATTCAATTGTTATAGACATTCCTAATCACTGGTCTGTTAGACGGTTTCGTGATTCATTTTCGTTCTCTAAGGGATTGACCATAACAAAAGAAGACCTCGAAGATGAAGGCGTACCTTGCGTAAATTATGGAGAAGTTCATTCGAAATACGGTTTTGAAATAGACGCTGAAAAGCATTCGCTTAAGTGTGTAGGTGAAAAATATCTTAAAGAAAACCCAAAATCCTTATTGTTTCGTGGAGATATAGTTTTTGCAGACACGTCTGAAGATATTGAAGGGTCAGGTAATTTCACCCAATTAATTTCTGAAAGTACTATTTTTGCTGGGTATCACACCGTTATTGCAAGACCAATTTCTGATGTTAGTCATAGGTTTTTAGCCTATGTTTTGGACTCAATAACCTATAGAAATCAAGTTAGACGAGCGGTGAAAGGTGTAAAAGTTTTCAGTATCACCAAAGCAATATTGAAAGATACGAAGATATGGTTTCCGAAGGTTGCTCAGCAAATTAAAATAGCAAATTACCTAGATCAAAAAACTGCTCTACTGGACGAAGCAATCACCATTAAAGAAAAGCAAATCTCACTGCTCAAAGAGCGCAAACAAATCTTAATCCAAAAAGCCGTCACTCAGGGCCTGAATCCCAATGTATTAATGAAGGATTCTGGCGTTAACTGGATTGGTAATATTCCTGAACATTGGGAAGTATTTGCAAATAGAGCGTTATTCTCGGAGCGAGTTGAAAAAGGCAGAGTTGGGCTTCCTTTACTTTCTGTGTCTATCCATTCAGGTGTATCTAAAGAAGAAATTTCTGACGATGAAAATGTTCGAGGAAGAGTGAAAATTGAAGACAAAAGTAAATATATCCTCGTGAAGACAGGTGATATTGCATTCAATATGATGAGGGCGTGGCAAGGTGGTATTGGCGCAGTAAGTACAGATGGAATGGTCAGCCCCGCATACATTGTTGCAAAGCCCAAGCCGCGTATAAATTCCGAGTACTTTGAACTCCAATATCGTTGCCCAGAATTTATTCAGCAAATGGATAGATATTCTAAAGGGATTACGGATTTTCGAAAACGGCTGTACTGGGATAGCTTCAAGCAGCTAAATACGGTTGTTCCCCCCATAGAAGAGCAAGCTGAAATTATCAGGCACATTAAAACGTTATCTGATAAAACAGAATCTGGTGTTATCCTTCTGCATAAGCAAATCGAAAAACTAAAAGAATACAAAGCCACTCTAATCAATAGCGCCGTAACAGGAAAAATCAAAGTGGCGTAGCAAGGAGGCGTAATGTTTACTGTCAATCATCAAGCCAACCGCATAGCGCCAGTCAAAACCAAGACTTTTGGCGAGCTGGGTTTTACGGAGCGAAAACACCTTCAGGAATGGCTAGCGCATGAGCCTTCTGCCTTGGGCGAAGAGCTTCTGATTATTCAAAAAGAGTTTGATGGTTTTGACGATACACGCGAACGCCTTGACTTACTTGCGCTCGATAAGGACGGTAATCTGGTCATTATTGAGAATAAGCTGGATGACAGTGGGCGCGACGTTGTGTGGCAGGCTCTTAAATATGCCTCTTATTGTGCGAGCCTTACCAAGCTTCAAATCGTTGAAGTATTTCAGCAATATATCAATCGCTACGAAAAAGGAAATGACGACAGTAATCCCGTTGATGCCTCCACACAGATTTGTGAATTCCTAGCTGCGCCTGACCTTGATGAAGTAAAGCTTAATCTGGGTAATAGCCAGCGGATTATGATGGTAGCGGCTAACTTCCGCAAAGAAGTGACCAGCACCGCTTTATGGCTTCTTGGTCAAAGCATCAATATTCAGTGCTTCAAGGTTACACCCCACGCTTTTGGTGAGCAGCTTTTTATTAATATCGACCAGATTATTCCTACGCCTGAAGCCAAGGAGTTGATGATTGGTATTAGTGCTAAAGAAGCCGAAGAAAAAACCACTGAAGTCGTACTTAAAAACCGCCATAACGTGCGCCACCAATATTGGGAGCAAGCACTCGAAGCATTTCAAAACAGCTCTTGTACGCTTTTCAATAACATAAGCCCAAGCAAAGATCATTGGCTGTCAGCTGGCTCGGGTGTTAGAGGCTGCCCTTACAATCTTATTTTCCTGAAAAAAGAACTTCGCGTAGAGCTTTGGATTAGTCGTGGTTCAACCGAAGAAAACAAATTTCTATTTGATTTCTTGTATGGTCAAAAGGAAAAAATAGACGAAGCGTTTAGCGATAAATTGGAATGGCTGAGGCTTGATGATAAAAAATCTAGCCGAGTTCAATATACCTGTAAGGCGGACGGGTTTAACAAAGAGCAGTGGTCTGGATGGGTTGAGTGGCATCTAACTCAGATGACTAAATTAGAGAAAGCGTTCAAAGCACCATTGCAGCAAGCGTCTGAAGCGCTAAAAAAACAGAATTTCGAATAAAGGATCGGTGGGTATGGTTAGTAAAACAAACGAACAAGCACTGGAAGCAGCCATTCAGCGTGCGCTAACCGGCACTAATATAGAGTCCTCTGCGTCTGATAGCATTGCCGAAACACCTGCCGACTATGTGGTCGCCAATAATGGTTTTAAGCTTGGTTTGCCGACTGACTTTAATGCCCAATTTGCCATTGATGAAAAGTTCTTTTGGCAGTTCATCACTACCACACAAGAAGACGAGCTAGACAAGATCAAGCGCAATAGTCCGAGCGACTGGCAGCGAAAATTACTGGAGCGATTTGATCGTTTGATTAAGAAGCACGGTATTCTCCATTTGCTCAAAAAGGGCTTGAGTGTTGATGATGCCCACTTCAATTTGATGTATCCAGCGCCTCTTGCTTCGAGTAGTGAAAAGGTCAAACAAAACTTTGACGACAACATCTTTAGCTGCACAAGGCAGGTTCGTTACTCGCTAGCCAATCCCTTACAAGAAATCGACATGGCGCTTTTTATCAACGGAATCCCGTTGATAACGCTAGAACTGAAAAATGCGTGGACGGGGCAAACAGCCCGTTACCATGGGCAAAAGCAGTACCGCGAAGACAGGGACATAAGCCAGTCATTGCTTAATTTTGGTCGCTGTCTTGTTCATATGGCGGTCGATACCGATGAAGTCTATATGACCACCAAGCTGGCTGGGAAAAGCACATTCTTCCTGCCGTTCAATAAAGGCTATAACCACGGGCAAGGAAATCCTCCTAATCCGAATGGACACAAAACGGCCTATCTTTGGGAGGAAGTATTCTCCAAAGACCGTCTCGCCAACATTATTCAGCATTTCGTTCGCTTAGATGGTTCAAGCAAAGGCCAGCTAAACAAGCGGACTTTATTCTTCCCTCGTTACCACCAGTTGGATGTAGTGCGTGGACTGGTCTCTCATGCGTCTGAGCATGGCGTTGGCCAAACCTATCTCATCCAGCACTCGGCTGGGTCAGGCAAATCTAATTCGATTACTTGGGCGGCGTATCAGCTTATTGAAACCTATCCCGTCTCCGAAGGGGTTCATGGGAGCAAAGGGCTTGATCAGCCACTATTTGACTCTGTTATTGTTGTGACAGATCGCAGACTCCTTGATCGGCAACTTCGCGATAACATCAAAGACTTCTCTGAAGTTAAAAATATTATTGCGCCAGCCCATAAGTCTTCTGAGCTAAAGTCAGCACTTGAGAACGGCAAGAAGATAATCATTACCACTATTCAAAAATTCCCTTTCATCATTGATGGTATATCAGACCTCAGCGAAAAACGTTTCGCTGTGATTATTGACGAAGCACATAGCTCGCAATCGGGTTCGGCTCACGACAATATGAACCGAGCGATGGGTAAGAATGAAGAAGAGGAAGAAGACGCGCAGGATAAAATCCTTGCTGCAATGAAATCACGCAAAATGCGCGGCAATGCTTCATATCTTGCTTTCACCGCTACCCCCAAAAATAATACTCTTGAGAAGTTCGGCGTTGAGCAGACTGATGGTTCATTTGAGCCTTTCCATCTCTACTCGATGAAGCAAGCCATCGAAGAAGGCTTTATTCTCGATGTGCTTTCCAATTACACGACTTACAAAAGTTACTATGAGATTGAGAAATCAATCGCCGATAATCCTGAATTTGACACCAAGAAGGCTCAGAAAAAGCTAAGAGCCTATGTGGAACGTTCGCAGCAAACCATCGATACAAAAGCGGAAATTATGCTGGAGCATTTTATTCCGCAGGTCGTGAATGCTAAGAAACTTAGAGGTAAAGCTAAAGGAATGGTAATCACTCAAAACATTGAGACAGCCATCCGTTATCACAAGGCAATTACTAGAATACTTGATGCTCACGGCAACCCCTTTAAAGCCCTCGTAGCATTTTCGGGGATGAAAGAAGTAGATGGCGTTGAGTACACTGAAGCTGAGGTCAATGGCTTTTCAGATAACGATACCAAAGATATGTTTGATAAGAACTATGTTGGCGAGGTTAAACCCAAAGGCGTTAACGAAGACGAATACCGCCTGCTTATCGTTGCGAATAAGTATCTGACGGGCTTTGATCAGCCAAAACTATGCTCTATGTATGTAGACAAGAAACTGGCTGGGGTGCTTTGTGTTCAAGCGTTATCTCGTTTGAATCGATCCGCCTCCAAATTGGGCAAGAAAACAGAAGACTTGTTTGTTTTGGACTTCTTCAACACAGTAGATGATATCAAGACTGCCTTCGACGATTTTTATACAGCTACCTCGCTGTCGAAGGCCACAGACATCAATGTTCTACATGAACTAAAAGATCAAATGGACGATGTTGGCGTTTATGAGTGGTCTGAAGTGGAAGATTTTGTTCAGCGTTACTTTGCGGAAGAAGATGCACAAACGCTCAGCCCGATAATTGATATCGCGGCTGCGCGATTCAATACAGACCTTGAACTTGAGAATGACGAGAAAGCCGATTTTAAAATCAAGGCAAAGCAGTTTGTAAAAATATACGGCCAGATGGCTGCGATAATACCTTACGAAATGGTCGTATGGGAAAAGCTCTTCTGGTTTCTTAAATTCCTTATCCCCAAGCTCAAAGTAACTGATCCAGACGCTGAATTGCTAGATGAATTGCTAGATTCCGTGGATTTGAGTTCTTATGGCCTACAGAGAGTAAAACTTAATCACGCAATTGGACTGGATGAATCCGATACTGAGCTTGATCCACAAAACCCAAATCCTCGCGGTGCTCATGACGGTGATAAAGAGTTAAACCCACTGGATGAGATTGTAAGAACATTTAATGAGCGCTGGTTCCAAGGTTGGAGCGCCACGCCAGAAGAACAAAGGGTTCGATTGCTCAGCATGGCTGAATCGATAAAGTCGCACCCTGATTACGACGATAAATACAAGAACAACCCCGACCCGCACAATCAACACCTTGCCTTTGAAAAGCTTTTTAAAGAGATAATGTTGCAGCGACGTAAAGATGATCTTGAGTTTTATAAATTGTTTGCTGGTGATGAGGCATTTAAAGCCTCATTGATGCAGAGCATGCAGCATATTGTAAATATAGGTGTAGGGAAAAAGGGGCTGTGAACTTAATATTCAGATTGCTTCTTACATTTAATGCAACTTCACTCTTAGTGATTATATTTTTGGTTCAAAAAGGGTATGCACTGGGTCACTTCTTTCCAATCTTGTGCCCGTATTTGGTAGATGTTTCTAACTATACTTCCTATTTTGTATATCTACTAGTTCCGGTTTTAATGACTTGGCTGAGCATTGTTATGTGTCCGAAGCTAGGTAAAGATGAATTTAAATCTGGGGCTGTTGTTTCTATTGAGCATGCAAATAATAGCTTTTTGCCAAGCTATTTGGGCTACTTTTTTGTGGCATTAAGTATTGGAAGCCCTGAGGCTCTATTTTTTGTCTATGGCATTTTATTTGTGTTCACCTTTCTATCACAAGCGCTTTACTTCAATCCGTTGTTCTTGGTTTTTAGGTTTGAGTTCTACAATATTGTTACAAGTGATGGGGCGTCAATATTCTTAATTAGTAGAAACAAGTATAAGTTGCCTAAAGATGTGGTGATCCAAACAGCATACCGTATTAATAATTATACATTTATAGAAAAGGTTTGAATAATGGATTATCTGATCGCGAAAATAAAAAGAATGAGTAACCCTGCTCACTATAAAGTGCTTTCGGGGCATACCACGTTTCAGTTTGAAGTTGATGATTATTCACTCGTGGAGTATTCACCGGATCATAATCTTGATGAAGATGGTCTGTTTAAAATATCAGATTTTACAGAGAAGGGGTATTGTTTGGATTTTCTGAAGCAGGATCTTGTATCTACAAGCTTTAACGAAATACCGGCTGATAAATATAAGAAAGTATCTTATCTTTGTGCAATTCAAGAGAGCGCTATCTGCTTTCAAAAAGTCACGCCTTCAACATACCTGAATCGTAGTCTTTTGAAATTTGGAGAGAATGTAACTATTGAAAATAGTGATAACAAAATATTGATTAACCCTTTTCCTGATGCCGTTTTTATTCCAAGTCAGAATATTTTGGTTTTTAGAAATTTGGGTACTATATCGAGCATCTTCAAAGGCGTTGATGCGCTGTACAAAGAGGCTACGCATGAGGAAGTGAACTCTTTCCTAAATGAACCATTTATTGCGCTTTCCGATGGTTATGATGCATCAAGGGTGAGTAAGCCTAACCGTAAAAGGGTGGCTTTGGCTATAGAGTCGTTCGCAGGACTGGAAGGTGAAGAAAAGACACAAATAATGGATTACATTCATGAGTATTGTGAAAATATTTCCTATGACGAAGGGGAGAAAAAGTTTTCCATTTCAAATGATGAAGAGTTAAAGTTCCTTCTTTACGGAATTGAGCAGCGTTTTTATACCACCATTCTTGGTGATGAAAAACGGCTAGCAAATTCTGTTCAAACTTTGGGTTAGGTCTATCAAGGCTGATCAGCCCTTGAGAGGAGTTCATTCTGAATATTCTGTATTGAAGCGGTAACATTTCGCTTGTGGTTGTTATCACCGGATGCCATTGCGTTAAAGGTCAGTCTCAAGAAATTGTGTAGCTCTTCATTTGTTTTTCCTATCGTGACCCCTTAATCCGTCCGCTTTTGGCACTGAGTGGACTATGGTTTCCATTGTTACGATAGTGGGCAAGCCATGGTCGCATGAACAGCCAGACCTAATCCCTCTCCGGCAGGAATGGCAGAGTGGACTCTAACTGGGTCGCCAAATCTTTCGGTGAATAGTATTACCATATAGTATGTATACTATTTCATTGATGCTCTGTAACCCCGCCTTTATAACTGGACAACTCGCTCACTCGCTAAGATAGTATGGTTTTGTTGCTTCTAACTGCGAGATGTATTTCACCAGAGCCCGGTTGGTAAAATCGCATTAATAGATTCGCGATGGTACTTTTACCACTACCAGAATGCCCCACAATACCGGTAAAACTACCGGCGGGCACAGCAAAGGAGATATTCTTCAATACATCTTTTTTCTGATCATAACTGAAATTTACCTGATTAAATTCCAGAGCGCCTTGTTGGAATTTAAGCTTCACATTTCCTTGCTCTATCTCTGCCTCTTGATCCAGCCACTGAAATACTCGCCCCGCAGAAACGGTGGATTGCTGAAATAAATTTAGCCTTTGCGTCATCTCAATCAAAGGTTCAGTAAATTGACCCAGATAATTTAAAAAAGCGTAAAGCACGCCTACCTCAATACCCAGATTTTGATGATTTAAACCAAAATAATAAAGCAAACCTGCCAAGGTAAGCAGGTAAAGAAAATCCACCATGGGGCGCAGCAACAGCGCATCCATCTGCATGGTTTTTTTTCGCGCTAAAAAATGTGCGCTTGATAAGGTATGAAAACGCTGAGCAAAGTCTCTTTCTTTATTGAATAATTGCGCCACCCTGACACCTTGAATACTCTCGTTTAATGAGGCATTAATTTGTGCCAGCAACTCCCGCGCGTGATGAAATATCGGCGTACTTAAACGGCGATATAAAATCATTACGGCAATAACAAATGGCAGAAACAACAAACAGATCAGCATTAAACGCCAGTTCATTATGGCCATCATAATAAAGATGCCAATAATCCTGATGGTGTTTTTTAAGTACACCCCTAACACACACCAACAAAGAGGTCTTTTACGGCTTCGGTGTCATTGGTCACACGGGAAATCAATGAGCCCACCGGCACATGGTCAAAGCGCTTAAGAGGCATTTTTAGTAAGTGAGAGAAAATATTTTCACGCAAACGTAGAACCACTGCTTGGGCAATACGGTTCAAACGCAGTGATTCTTGATAACCCAACCAGGCGGCAATCACATTCGCCAGACTATACAAAATGGCAAGACTAAAAATCGGCAATAAACTCCAGTTTCCCGGCACTAAATAATCATCAATAAATATTTTAATCAAATAAGGCCCAGCGACACCCGCGCCCGTCGCTACCATTAAAAGCAGTACGGTAATAAGCACCAAGCGCTTATCATCAAGGGCATATGACAATAAGCGACGAATAACATCACGGGTAAGCATCAACGCCCCTCCGCCACGGCTTGCTCTATTTGTTGGTAGCGATAAGCTTCTGCATACCAGCCATTTTGCACCATCAACTGCGCATGCTCTCCCCGCTCTAGCGCCTGACCTTGGCGCAGCACTACTATTTCATCGGCATGCTCCACCGCCGTTAAACGATGACATACAATAATCATCGCCCTGTCACCCCGCTGCGCACGTAAGTGCTGAAGTATTTTCTGTTCCGTGGCCACATCCACGGCAGACAAGGCATCGTCAAGCACCAGCACCGGCGCGTCTTTTAATAAAGCGCGCGCAATGGAAAGCCGTTGTTTTTGCCCGCCAGACAATGTCACGCCCCGCTCACCCACTTCCGTGTTATAGGCATCAGGNAAAGTCATAATNTCCTCATGCAAGACAGCCAGTTTCGCGGCCTGCTTTACCTCTTCATCACTCGCGTCGGCNTTACCCAGGCGAATATTTTCTGCNATGCTGGTGGAAAATAGAAATGGCTCTTGNGGCACAACGGCAAAATGCTGGTGTAAATCCTCCAGAGAATAATCGTGTAAACAAAAACCACCCAGTTGAATATTGACCCCTTCCGATTCGTAAAATCGCAACAGCAATTGCAAAAAAGTGGATTTTCCCGAACCCGTGGGACCAACAATAGCCAGCATCTGTTTTGGGCGAAGTTCGCCGCTAAAATCAGACAGCACATTTTTCTCAGTATCGGGGTAACGGAAATTTTCAATCTGCCAACGAATATCGGCATCGCGCTTTAAAGGCTTTTCACCGCAATTTTCAATTTCTGAGGGGGCTTGCAATACCTCCTGTATGCGCTGATAAGAAACCGTGCCCCGCTTAAGTAGATTTAACAGCCAGCCATAGGCAAACATGGGCCAAATCAACTGCCCTAAATACAAAGTAAAGCGGGTTAATTCGCCCACGGTAAATTGTTCCAGATGAATCAACCACGCACCGCCACCCACCGCCAATAAAAATGACGCGCCCATGGTAATGATAATCACCGGCTCGTATTTCGCCTCCGCACCCGCTACCGCCATATTCGCATCACTGGCAGCAATCGCATCCCTGGAAAAATCTTCTTCTGCGCGTTTTTCTATACCAAAAGCTTTAATTAATCGCAGGCCGCTAATATGCTCCTGCACTTGATCGTTCAATTGACCAAAGCGCCCTTGTGCCAGCACAAAGGCATCATGCAACTGGCTATTGACCCTCCAAAACCCATAAGCCATGAAGGGCCAGGGTAATAGAGCGATCAGGGTTAAACGCCAATCGACCAGCAAAAACAACACCCCCACCACAATAATGCCGGTAAGCAGCCCATCAAACAGCGCCAACACCGCCTCGCCTGCAGACATCTCCACCGCCATCACATCGTTGGTAGCGCGAGCCATTAAATCGCCGGTATGATGTTTGCGGAAATAATCGGGTTGCTGGTAAATCAAGCGATCATGGAGTTGCTGGCGCAGCAATGCGCCCAGCTGATATGACGCACTGTATAAACTTAAGCGCCAGAAATACCGCAAGACGTAGATGCATAAACCCGTCACAGCGATACTGCCTACTAGGGATAGCAGTCGTGATGAATTAAGAGTTCCCGCCAGGGCTTCATCCACCAAGGTGCCGGTAATCCAGGGCGGCAGCAAATTAAGAAAAGCCACCGCCGTTAACATCAGCATGGCGCTGATGTAACGCCAGCGCTGTTGTTTAAAGTACCAGCTTAGTTCGCGTAATAATTGCATCGTGGGATCATGAAGTTATAAGACTTGCCTGTTAGCCTCACCGAGCTTAGCATAGCTAGGGCGGCCCTGAATAATTCATGAACTCGCATCTTGCACCCGAATTAATCAGCCCTTTGAACAAGCGGCCTTGCCATCAATCATTCACTCTCACTAGGCTCAGCAACACACTCCATGCTTTCTACACCTCTTCTGCACAAACCGATAATCTACGGTAGCGATATGGCCAACTGGGGCTTTTGGGGGCTGACCATATTGCACCTCATTCCCGCCTTGGTGGCGCTTATTTCCGGCATTTTGGCATTAACTTCCCCCAAGGGCCGAGAAAAGCATATTCAGTGGGGAATGGTTTTTATCTGGATGATGATTGCCACTGCTGTCAGTGGCATTGTGCTAGATGTCATCCGTCTGAGCTTTTTTGTGGAAGAGAACCACCAAAAATATACCGACTTTGGAATGCCCAGCACCTACCCAGCACGTATCGCATTCTTATATGCCGCCGTGTGCGTCATATACCTTGCTAAATTTGCCAGTCATCCCCTTAACTTGAGCCGTGAAACTCGGCCTGAGATCCAAAATAAACAAACCTGGTTACCGGCAGTTTTAGTGTTTATCGGCCTGGCCTTAAGCGGGTTAATATTCCAGTACTACAACCCTTGGACGGGGGCTCTGTGGATGATTTGGAGCTTTATCATTGTCGTCTTTATCACGGGATTTCTACCTGTTTTTAATTCCGGCTACGCGTATTTCGGCCTGCACCAGCATCGTTTTATTATTCTTTTTCTAGCTGCATTTAGTTGGTGGGGAGCCTTGCAGGGTTTCGGGCCAGCGCTGGTGATCGCAGTGGCGGGCGCGGATAATAGCGCGACGACTTACACCGGCAACT
>JGI24025J20009_10001416_pt1 | contig 18105 bp, 22 predicted proteins | sample Cruoilmetagenom3_FD_20009 | JGI IMG/M metagenome (IMG submission 20009) | reverse complement strand
TGGGGTAGGCCGAACAGATGTGGCACGCTCAGGTTCTCAGATCCACTGCGTGACCGAGATGTGGAATTCGAAATTTCTGCCTTTTCGTCAATCTCAACCACAACAGTCAGGATGTCTCCGCGTTGCAGCGCACGCCGATCCCCCAATAAGGACTGTTTGCCGCTGGCCCAAAGCGAAGCAGCATCGGTATCGCGTGCCGGATCGGCGCGCAATGGCAAACCAGGGTTCAACATTGCCGCTCGCTCATCGGATTCCAGCTGCGGCGTCATCGTGGGCGGCTTGCCGATGTGATCCATGCGTGCACAGGCCGCTGAAGCAAGAATTAGGCCAAAACAGAGACTGGCTTTAATCATTATGATCCCTTTCAACGAGACACCATCACGCGGCCATCAGGCATCACCATGCCCATAACGGTGTGGCGCGATGACAGATTCATGACGCGCACATATTCTCCTACCCCCGCCCGCGCGAGCGATCGGCCTTCGGTAGAAATCATTAAACCGTTGGCATTAAACACCAGGGGCACAATCTGATTTCGATCCACCATTGCAGGTGGGCCAATATCGCCGGGCCGGATTGGTCGGCCGACATAGAGTGCAACGCGTGCTTCTTGTCCGATGATTTGTTGAGCACCGGTAATGGCGCCGGGAATATCAATCTTTTTTAGCACCAAATCCTTAGCCGTCAGAATGGATTGCGCGCGGATCGTACGGGCGGCAAATACGGTTTCGGCCCCTACAGGCGTGACGGACAAAAGAAGCGCAATGAGGATAAGAATGCGCATCATCGCACCTGTGTCGTTGCGCCAAGCATCTGATCTGCTGCGGATATCACTTTGGAGTTCAACTCATAGCCGCGTTGTGCCTCGATGAGCTCTGTCACCTCGCGCACCGGGTCAACGGAACTGTCCTCAAGGTATCCCTGGCGCAGCGTGCCCAAGCCATCCTCGCCGGGAGTGCCGATAACCGGCTGCCCTGAGGCTTCGGTCTCGGTGAACATGTTACTGCCAATCGCCTCCAACCCTTTGGGGTTGGTGAACCCGGCCATGGTAATTTGACCCAGCAACTGGGCTTCTACATTGTCCTGGAAGTAGGCAAATACCTCACCAGCCGAGTTGATCGACAGGCTGCGTGCGTCCGAAGGTATGACGATCTCAGGTGCAACTGCAAAACCATCAGATGTAACGATCAACCCTTCGCCGGTGCGTTTTAGTGCTCCGTCACGGGTATAGGCAGCTTGGCCAGATGGCAGTGTCACCTCCAGATACCCGCGGCCCTCAATGGCAACGTCCAGATCACCATTGGTGGGGGAAAGCGAGCCTTGTGCCAGATGCATGCTCACCGCTGAGGGGCGCACACCTAAACCCAACTGAACGCCAGTCGGCAAAACTGTGCCATCGGCAGCATTCACGGTGCCCGCACGCGTCAGTTGTTGATAGTGCAGATCGGCGAATTCGGCCCGACGGGCATTATACCCCGTCGTAGACATATTGGCGAGATTGTTCGAGATTGTCTCAACCCGCATTTGCTGGGCCGCCATACCTGTCGCTGCAATTTTAAGGGCTCTCATCGGGGGATCCTCTCGGGGTTAACGAATGAATGTTTTTAGGGCGGCGCGGATACGTTCGTTCTCTGCATCGAGAAAACTCTGACCCATTTCATAGGCGCGCTGTACTTCGATCATCCGGGCAATCTGGCTGACCGGATCAACATTGGCGCTTTCCAGAAACCCTTGTAAAACGCGGCCATCCAGCACCGGATCAGTCCCGCTTGTCGTGCGAAACATAACACCGTCTTCGCGGATCAGATCGATTGGGTCGGTTGGTTGCACTAGCCCAAGTTGCGAAAGGGGACGGCCATTTGCGCTTAATGTTCCATCAGAAGACACCGCCAGATCAGAGGCGTCGGGCGGCACAAAAATCGGGGCCCCGCCAGCATCCAGAACCCGAAATCCATCGGGTGTGACCAGATCACCAACCGCCGAAAGAGAAAAACTGCCCGCGCGGGTCAGCCGTTCACCTGAGGGGGTTTCGATCAGAAAAAACCCCTTGCCCTCGATCGCGAAATCTAGCTGCCCACCGGTTTGTGTCAGGCCGCCTTGCAGGGTCGATGTATTGCGAATATTGGCTTGCGCCATTGAGATGGAAGGCCCGCCTTCAGTCCGTTGTACATATTCACCAAAGATCAGCCCCTCTTGACGAAACCCGGTGGTGGCCGAGTTTGCGATGTTGTTGGCAATCACCTGAAGCTCGCGGGTCAACCCGACCTGCCGCGTCAATGTGGTATAGCTAGCGTTTTCCATCACTTACCCTCCGATGATCAATGGGATCAAACGCGACTGAAAGAAGGACACAAGTGTTTCAGTCATGAACCCCATGGTCAGCCAGAACACAGCGACAATCGCGGCCAGTTTTGGGACGAATGTCAGGGTCAGCTCTTGGATTGAGGTCAACGCCTGGAATAGCCCCACCGTTAAGCCTGCGATCAATGCAACGCTCAGAATGGGTACTGAGATCATAACAGCAATCCAAAGCCCCTGACGCATCGTATCGAAGAATACCACCTGATCCTGCATCGTCTTATACCGGCATCCGCAGGATTTCCTGATAGGCCTCGACCACTTTGTCACGTACGGTGACGGCGGTTTCCACAGCCAGTTCTGTCTGGGCCAGCGCATGCACCAAGGCATGCGGATCGGCGTCACCTGTCATGGCTGCCTGTGCTGTTGCTTCGCCTTCTTGCAAAGTGGCAGCAAAATCCCGAGCCAGGTTTATTGCGGTTTCACCCACACCCGCCACTTCGGCCTTTGGCTCGGTGGCGGGGCGGCTTGCTGCGTATTTTTGCACAGCATTCAGGGAACTGATTTCCATTCTGGAACTCCTCTTTCTGCCGATTTTATCGGCGTAGCAATTCAAGCAGACTGGACGACATTTGCCGTGCCTGATCGAACATTTTCAAATTGGCTTCGTAACTGCGTTGCGCTTCACGCGCGTCGGCGATTTCAATCACAAGGCTCACGTTTGACCCTTCATAGTGACCCGTATCATCAGCCAGCGGATGGCTGGGGTCATACATCTGAGTCAGTGTAGATTTGTCCAAGCGCACGCGCCCGGTTTCCACATGGCCAACATTCCCTGAGCCACCGAATTCGGTTTCAAAGCTCACGGTTTTGCGGCGGTATCCCGGCGTGTCGGTGTTGGCGATGTTTTCTGAGACATGACGCAACCGTTGCGCCTGGGCCTTCAACCCGCTTGCCGAGACAGAAAGTGCGTTCTGAAAATCACTCATCTATCCATCCTCACCCACGGCCCAGCGATGTGCGCAACAAGCCCATTGAGGATTTGTAGATCGCCAATGCACGGTCGTGCTGTCGCTTGGCGTCCACTGCGTGGAGCATTTCAAGTTCAAGCGAAACCGAATTTCCGTTCGGATTATGTTCACCTTCACGGGTGAACATGCTGGCCTCAAACTGGCTGCTTTGCGCAGCAAGATGAGAGGCACGGGTGGCCCGCAGATCAGGCCCGGTGGATGTGGCGCTGACAACTTCGGAAAATGGTTTGATATCACGCGCTGAATAATCGGGCGTATCGGCGTTTGCCATATTCTGCGCCAGGATAGTCTGGCGCTCTCCCGCATGCACGGCCATGGCATGGGCGGTGCGAAATATGCTGAGTGTTTCGAACATCGGGGCTTCTCCCTCGGTGGATTTCAATCAAGGTTTAACCCTGATTCCTTTAGAAATTGTTTTCAGAAGTTTTATGGAGAGTTCGATGATCAATTCAGACATGGCCAACCTTCAAGCCGAGATAGCGACGTTATCACCTGTGCGCGTCGTTGGGCGTGTATGTGCGGTGCAGGGGGCGACGCTGCGCATCAGCGGGGTGTCGCACGAGGCGCAATTGGGTGACAGGCTGCGCGTCTTGCGCCGTTCAGGTGATGCCCTGTTGGGTGAGGTTTTGCAGATAGATGAATCATCTGTCCTGATGTTGCCGGACGAATCGCCTCAAGGTGTCGCTTTGGGGGATCGGGCTGCGCTGTCCGGGGCCTGTTCCATCGCCCCGTCAGATAGTTGGATTGGCCGAATTGTGGATCCGTTTGGCGCGCCGATAGATGGCCTTCCTTTGATGCGAGGTGCTGTGCCCCGCCCTCTTAGGGCGGATCCTCCAGCGCCAGCACAGCGGCGTTCCTTGGGTGCGCGCCTGGGCACCGGTATGGCTGCGTTCAACACGTTATTGCCAGTTGTCCAAGGGCAACGCATCGGTCTTTTCGCAGGGTCGGGTGTGGGCAAGTCCAGCTTGCTTGGGCATCTCGGGCGTCACATGCAGGCTGATGTGGTAGTTTTTGCCCTGATCGGTGAGCGCGGTCGTGAACTGCGTGATTTTGTGGATCATGTGCTGGGCCCCGCCGGGATGCAGCGCTCTGTCATCGTGGCGGCAACGTCAGATCAATCTCCTTTGGTGCGCCGCCGCTGTGCCTGGACCGCGATGAGCGTGGCAGAACATTTCCGCGATCAGGGCAAACATGTATTGTTGCTGGCTGATTCGATCACCCGCTTTGCCGAAGCCCACCGCGAAGTCGCAACCGCCGCAGGCGAAATGCCCGCTCTGCGCGGCTTTCCTGCCTCAACAGCCCACACAATAATGTCCCTATGTGAACGTGCAGGCCCCGGAGAGTTGGGGCAGGGTGATATCACTGCGATCTTCTCGGTTCTGGTTGCAGGATCAGACATGGATGAGCCGGTGGCAGACATCCTGCGTGGTGTGCTGGACGGTCATGTTGTGTTGGATAGAGCGATTGCTGAACGCGGGCGATACCCGGCGGTGGATTTATTGCGCTCTGTCTCGCGTAGTTTGCCGGGTGCTGCCAGTGAAAATGAAAACAAATTGATTCAAAAAGCGCGCACATTGTTGGGTGCTTACGCGCGCTCGGAAACCATGGTCAAAGCCGGGTTATATGCCGATGGCACAGATCCTGAATTGGATCTGGCGATCCGGGTCTGGCCGGAATTGGATGCGTTTTTGGCCGAATCCGAATCGATCTCAGTGCAAAACAGCTTTGATCGGCTGTCACTGATCCTCAGACGCGCGGGAAACACTGGCAAAATGGTAGCTCGGTCGCCAGAAACGGCCACAGCGCATGGGTAGATGTTACTAAACCAGGAAGGATATTGCAGGCGATGTGATTGGATTGCCGTTCAAATCATCTGAAGTTGGAGGCAGATTGCAACAGGGTAAGAGCAATGGAATTGCTGCTCATGGAACTACCTGTGCTGATTTGATCCATGAGCAAAAACCGCTCAATCAACTTATCCAGTTTTTCAGGGTCGGCCAGATCATCAATGGAGGTTAACCCAAGTTGACTGCTGGCGCGATCCTGAAACTCAACCAACTGTCGATCCAGATCAAGCTGGCCAAACCCGGGTGGAAACCCAAGCACTGTTTCAAGGACTTTGCGCAGAGGTCCGGTGCCCATAATGCCAAACCATTTGGCATCTTCGCTATCGCCTTCCAGGGCAATAACTGGCAGTTCGCGCTTTGCATTCAGGGCCAGGCGCAAGGCTTGTTCCTGATCGCCAACTGCTACTTCGAACGATCGCGCCCGAAACTGATCGACGATCTCTTTGCCAAAGCCGCTTTGGGTGGTTCGTGGGCCCAGCAAGCGGTCAAACCCAAATGCCTCGGCCAGATCTTTGTATCGCTCATCTGTCAGTTTGTTGGCAAGCGCATCATCATCTACGGTGCCTTCGCTCAGGATTTTTTCAATCAGGGCGCGGCTATTGATGTCTTCTTCCAAACCAAACGCACCCAATGCGACACGCAACAGGCGGCGGTCTGAAACCAGCTCCTCGGCTGTGCTTATATTGCCGATGTTTTGTTCAAAATAATCGGTGTCGCGGGTGAGTTCCGGAGATTTGTTAAACACCTCCGTTTGACGCTCCATCGTTGCGTTTAGAAATACCCAGCCGGTCAGGCCAGATGCAGGTATAATAGGCTGGAACATTATTGCACGCTGTGCGCCATCAGGCGATCCTCTCGCGGCAACAGCGCGCGTAGGGACTTAAGGCATTGGTAATACTGTTCTCCCAACAACGCCTCAGTTGCACGGGTCAAATGAGTATGGCTGTCGTGGTCTGTAAAGACCTGGCTAAGCCCTTCGATATTTCGCAGCAATTGCTGTCTGGAATCTTCGGGGGTGGCGTCACCTGAGAGCACCAGTTGCATAGCGTAACACACCCGTCGAACAGGGGTAGTTGCCTCTTCCGGATGGATCGCATCGCGCAGGCGCAAAATATTTGCATCCGGTGTCATGATCGACAGGCGTGACCGCCGGTCACCGTTTTCAATGACTGCGCCATTGACCAAAACACGTTCTTTTGGGCCCAGTTTCAAAACAAGTCCGCTCATGTCTTGGTGCTCCTGTCGCGCAATCCGCCCATGATGGCGGTGTTGATTTCAACCAGCGCGCTGGCCGAGGCCTTGCGCATCAGCACCTTGCTGCTGTGCTGGCGCGTGAATTCTGCCAAATACACAATGCGTGCGCGCAGTATTTCCGGCAATCCATTGTTGTCCCCGATCACATCGGAGGCGAGCAATGTCCACAAACGACGGTTGTCGTGGATGGCAGAAGCCAGAGCGGCAACATCTGTTGCAGCTGCGGTTTTTAACCGGTGAGTGACGCGCGCAAAGGCTTCGTATTCTGCGCCGCGATGGGTGCGAATGGATTGGGTATTGCTGCCATATGCCTGTCTTGCCTGTAGAAGAGCATCCACGACAATTTCCTTCCGAGTTATTATGGAAAATCAGTGGGTACGAGGGCGCCAATCGGGCGCCCTCGTGATAGATTTAACCTCGGAACAGAGACAAGATGTTCTGCGGGCCTTGGTTGGCAATCGACAGCGATTGCGTGGCCAGTTGTTGCTGAACCTGCAATGCTTGAAGACGGGCCGAGGCCTCTTCCATATCGGCATCTACCAGGGTGCCGATACCCGACACCATCGCGTCTGTCAGTTTCCCGACAAACTCGTTCTGGCTGGAAATCCGGCCGACCGAAGCACCCAAAGCTGCGGCACCATCAATCGCGGTTTGCAGAAAGGTCTCGATTTCGCCCAGGGCGGTGGCCGCCGTGGTTGTATCGGTGATCGCGGTCAAATCCGCGACCAGATCGACATCGGTTTCAAAATCCGCCGTGTCGACATCGATGGTGGAAGCTGTCGGCGCAGCGGCGCCCACACGGTCAAGCGAGGACAAGATCGACATAGACGTGGCCCCATTGCCATCCACATCCGCGGCGAGCAAGTTGGCCCCGTTGAACTGTGCAGCCCCGATGATCGACGCCACCTGAGCGGCGCGTTCGTCAATGTCGGCCTGGATCTTGGCATGGTCGACATTCTCGGATTGTGCCGAGACGACCAAACCTTTGATATCCTGAAGCACGCTCACCACCTGTTCTGCCGCAGCCGAGGCTACAGCGACGGTGCTTTCACCCAGTGACAGGGCGTCCGAGATGGCCTTAAAGCCACGCACATCCGAATCCATCGTCTTGGAAATCGCCCAGATAGCTGAATTGTCTTTGGCTGATCCGATTGATTTCCCGGTCGAGATCGCCTCCTGGGTTTTGGCCAGGCTCGTATTGACTGATTTCAGAGTTTGCAGTGCCACCATGGCACTGGAGTTCGTCAGAATGCTGGACATAGCATTTTCCTTTAGCTTAGACGCTTTTGCGCCTGTTACACGTCCCGCCCCCACTCGGGTGACGGCCTAAGCTGTCTTTCTGACCTATGCGGAAGGTGTTGCACGCTCCGCGCCACCCGGTGTCGGATGCACCATCAGAATGCTCTGGCAAATGCTAAAGGAGTACTAAGCCGGGTCAGTGAACTGCCCGGCATTTAAAACAAATCGTCAGGCGCGTTTCTCAACCCGATGTTCAACTTCACCTTGGATGGTCTGCTTCTGGCCGGTCTCGTCATACGTCTCAAGTGTACGCCGGATGCGGCGCAAAGCGGCCAGCCGCGCTGCGACCTTGCGGATACCTTGTAGTGCACCGTCCAGCAGGGCCTGATTGCGCACGACCTTGCCCTGCAGCGCAGCAAGGTCAGTGTGAAGCTCTGGTTCCAGTGCGTTCAAAGCGTCGATAAGCTGCTCTTTCTCGTCTGCGATCTCGGCCATGATGCTCAATTTGCCTTGCAACAGAGTATCACGTTCTTTTTCCAGAAGTTCATCCAGACGATCAATCAGATTTTGTGGATTGGGGTCACTCATTTTTCTTTCTCCATCATCGCGTTGTAGAAGGTTTCAGCCAAGCCAATTCCGCCGCTTTGCACCAGCGCATCCGCGAGGGCCTGTCTGTGAAACGATGCAAACTGATCTTCTCCCACTCCGCCGTTCAGGCTGTTGGATTGGGTGCCCAGACCGGCGGACTTCAACATTTCAGCCAGAAATGTCGCCTCCAGCTTTTCTGCCGCTTCGCGTGCCGTTGGGCTGGGTGTGATGCGGGCGTGGACCCGGTTTGGGGCTTTGGTTTGGGGAATTAGTAAAAGATCAGTCACCGAAATACCTCGAATTGCAGAAACTCTGTTGGGTGTCGGGTGTCATTTGACCGCAAATCGGTAAAGAAGCAGTAACCAGCTTTTGGCATTGTGCCCCCAACGGAAGAATTCCTGGAGGCCGAGATGCAACATTTGTCTATGACACACACCATTGCCGCCATAGCGGGCAAGGCGCAGGCACAAAATCTACCCGTCGAATCGGGCGAGGTATCCGCAGAAACACCCAAAGCCAAATTTGCTGAATTTCTTTGGCCAGAGAGGTCAGATCAGGATGAGCAGGCCACGAATGCCCCAGTATTAGAGGAAGAGGGCCCGTCGACAGTAAGCCCTGATGAGGCCACTGATACCGCTGTGCTGGGTGATGTCGACATATCAACGACGTCTGCTTTGCCTGCGGAAACGCATGATTCCAGCGATGATGCCGCGTCTGACGATATATTCTTGACGCGCCATCAGCAGCGCGCTGTGCCAGCACCGCCTGCTGCAACGGCGCAAGCCACCGGTCCCCTCCCAAGTACATCCGTGAACAATCAACCGAACACGCCCGAGGACGCCCGATCATTCAATAACGCCACACACCCGGATACAGAGCCATCCAACCCGGCCTTGAGGGAAATGGCTGCTCTTCCAGGTAAGGCTCGTGGTTCCGCGGATATGGCGACAACACCTGCTTTGCCAGATGGGGGTGGCGCCAAATCCAAAGACACATTCGCTGATCAAGACCTCAAGGCGGAGCGCGCCCAGCAGGCTTTGGGGCAAACCGGTGATCGGGCAATTCAACCCAATCCTGACCCCCTGATGACGGCCGCTTCAAAAGAACCACTGGCAAGCCTGCCGACTCCAAAGGTCGATCTGGCGCGCACAACAGGTGATACTCAAAGTGCGTCGAAAGCTAGGCCTGCTTCGGGAATTGACGCTGTTGAATCGTCGCTTCGTGGCACTATGGCCCAATCACCTCAACCCAAACTTGAAACTCCTGGGGTTGTGGCCGCTCAGACCTCCAGCACGCACGTTGCAATAAATACGCATGCCTTGGTTGAGAGAGCAGCCCAATCCCAGGCAGGCGGGCGAATGGGCAAGGCCGAAACTTCGCGCATTGAAAAGCCAAACCCGGACGTGACATCGCAACCGATGGCGCCTGTGCGACCCTCCTTACGTCAGATGGCACCGATGAATCTACCGCCTGCGACTGCGGCACCTGTGAATACCGATCCGAACGTTGAGCGCTTTCCTGTCGAAGCATCGCCCATTTCCGATCTGCGCCTGACTGGCGAACCAGGTACCTTGCGGGCCACCCCAGACAACCCGATGACCCGCCCCGAACTGCCGCGCCATATGGCCATGCAACTGGCTGATGCCGCACAACGAGGGGGTGCAGGGCGGCCCGTTGACCTGGTGTTGAACCCTGTCGAATTGGGGCGTGTCAAGATCAGCCTGCAAACGACAGATGGGACTGTGGTGGTGCAAGTTTCGGCTGAGCGACCCGAAACACTGGACCTGATGCGCCGCAATGCTGAGGTGCTGGCTCAGGAGTTCCACAATATCGGCTATGGCGAGGCGCAGTTTTCATTCTCGCAACAAAACTCCGGCGATGCAGACCCGGATCAAAACTCTGATCAGGCCTCCGGTCGTTCTGCAACTTCAGACGGCATGACCGGGTCTGAGCTGCCTGAGGCCCCAACTCTTACATCAATCATTACTGACCGCGTCGATATTCGCGTCTGAAGGAGAACAAAATGGACATCGGATCAACTACTCAGAACACCGGCCTGAATTCACAGCATACCGCTGGCAGTAATCAAGGGGCAACCGCGATCAGCTCTGACTTTGAAACTTTTATCAAAATGCTGACCGTACAGATGGAAAATCAGGATCCGCTCAATCCTGTGGATGGATCTGACTTTGCGGTGCAGCTTGCCACCTTCTCGAACGTCGAGCAGCAAGTTCTAACCAACAACTTGCTTACCTCGTTGAGTGAACAAATCGGCGCACAAAGTGTATCACAATTGTCTGGCTGGGTCGGGATGGAAGCTCGGGCCCAAATGCCTGTTGAGTTTTCTGGTGCTCCGGTCACCCTAAGCCTTCAGCCTGACCAAGCGGCAGATACGGCCGAATTGGTGGTCAAGAACAAGTACGGAACCGAGGTTGCCCGTCAATCGGTGACCCTGCAATCGGGTGAGTTCGACTGGGCCGGTGTAGACGATCAAGGCAACCCGTTGCCCTATGGTACTTATGAAATCAGCGTTGAATCCTTCACAGCAGATGAACTCACCGCAACGCAACCGGTTGAGGTGCACGCGATTATCGTAGAAGCGCGCAATGATTACGGCGCGCCTGCTTTGTTGATGAGTAGTGGCCAGACCGTGTCAGCATCCCAGATCCTTGGGTTGAGCGACCCATCTCTGTAAGCCTTGGGACCCAACGGCGGCTTGCCAGTTCTTGCCGCCTGAACTAGCGTCGCGGCGATCTCTGTTGCATAGGTTGATCTGCGCGATGACGGCTGTACCTCCCGAAAATATCCAGCCACGTCTGGCACGCGCACTTGCCGATCGGGGCCTTGTGCCATCCAAAGCCATCTGGCAACCGCTGGCCGGAGGCCGCACCAATCTATCCTGGCGGATAGAGCATTCAACTGTGGCTCAGGTGGTTAAGCTCTATGCGCCAGCTGGGCAAAACCTCCTCTTTCCCAACGATCCCGCACAAGAGGCTGCGATTCTTCACCATCTGTCTGGCCGCAACCTTGCACCCGAAGTGATCTATGCAGGTGAAATCGCGCAACGCGCTGTGCTTATCTATCCTCATTTAGAAGGCGATCTATGGCAGTCAGATACAGCGCAGGTGGCGCGCCTGCTGCACCGCGTTCACAACCATGAGGTGCCAGGGGGATTGAGGCAAACACCCAACGGAAGCGCAACTCTGGTGCGCCAAACGCAACGCATTTTGGAAAATTGCCACTCGCCACAAGCTTTTGAGCTGGCACAAATGCAACCGTTGGGCGAAGTCGTTCCTTGTGCGCGGCGTGCCTTGCTGCATGGTGATCCGGTGCCGGGCAATATTGTCGTCACACCAGATGGCGCGCGCCTGATCGATTGGCAATGCCCTGCTGAGGGCGACCCATGCGAGGATATCGCGTTGTTTTTGTCGCCCGCAATGCAGATGGCGTATCGTGGCTCGGCGTTGGCAGCAGATGAGATTGAGCAGTTTTTGCACGCCTATCCTGAGACGGAAACTGCGCAACGTTATCTTGATCTGGCCCCGTGGTATCATTGGCGAATGGCCGCGTATTGCCTTTGGAAACACGAGCAAGGCCACCATCAGGACTATGCCTTCTCGCAGGTAGAGTCGGTTTATCTTGTTGCTCAGAAACAGTTCCTGGCGTGATTCCACGCCCAAAACTCTACCTCAACGGCATGTTTCCGCTAACTGTGTTCTAAGATACTTGTGGCATTGAAGCAAAAATTCTGGATATATATCAATTAAATCAATAGCTTGAGATGTCTGTGGCAAATTTACTAAACTGCACAGACTCGGGAAGTTGCAACAATAAACCGGGTTTTAAAGTTATTTTACTTATGCAATAGTCATTGAGATCCTATCTTATAAAGATCAAAAGATCTCGAAGTACCGGTTTTGGAGAATGTGATGACAAGATTTACCACAATTGCTGCAGTTGCTGCCATGTTGGCTGCTTCCGCAACTACTGCTTTGGCGGGTAGCCCTGCTCCTGTTGAAGACCCCTATATTGCCCCCGCAGTTCCTGCTTCTAGCAGTGGCAGCTTGGGTGGCGGTGCTGGTGCTGTGATTGCCGGTGTTGCCGCTGCTGCTCTGATTGCAGCCGCTGCTGGCGACAGTGATGACCCAGTTACTACTACTACCGGTTCTGGTTCTGCTCCTGTTACCAACTAGTCAGAGTTCGGGATTGCCCCGATCTGAAGTTATATGTTGACGTGAATGGAACGGCCCGATCATTTGGTGATTGGGCCGTTTCCCTTTTTGACTATGTATTTTCAACAGGTTGCAAATAGTGCAAATGTGGCGCGCAACAATCATATGTCGCAGGTGCAATGAAACCCAGCCAACAATGTTTCGAAATTAGTCACGCAGAGATTGAAGCACAGCCAGCCCATAGAAATCGCTTAGCCATTGCACCGATTGCACAATGCGGCCTTGCCCATCCACACGATAGATATTGCGAAAGCTGCGATCACCGTCCTGGCAATTTTCAGTCATCTCAACGGTCAAGCGATCAATCACACCCACCTGAACACGGCTTTGCCCGCCACGGGAGATGGTGCAATTGGCGCGCATCTCCACGATCTGATTTTCACCGTCCAGATACCGCTGGATACGCGTTGCATTGCCGGACGAGCGTGAAGACACGAGCGACAGAGTTTGAGACACGTCAGACGACATCAGATCATTGCGCAACCCGCGCGTTGCAGTGATCATACCATTGCGGGTGGTCACGCTGCGCCGGTCAGTGCCCTGGCTCCAGCTAGTCCAGGTACGATAAGGGCCATTGGTGGCGATCTGGCGTAACACGACATTGTTGTTGGTCTTCTCAAATGTCACCAGGGCCAGTGGGCCTTCCAGAACATTCAGCGCTTCATTCACAGCGGCCTGCACCTGTGCGGGATCATCCACCACTTGTGATGGCTTGGACCCAACAGCGGCTTTGGCCACGGTCAGGGCATTCACATCCTTGTGCCCGTTGCTACACGCAGCCATGCCAAGGCCCGCCAAAAGGGCGGCTGTCAGGGTTAGGGATCTTTTCACGCTCATCTCCAGAACTTGCCCCAGCTTTCCGCAATTTCGGGTTGATGCGAGCCGCGGATAGAACCGTACAAACGCCCCTGAACTGAAAGGCGGCGCCACCATCACGCGTGATCGGCTTTAGCACCATGCTGGTTTTCTTCTTTGTTGGTGTGCCCACAGCCCATGAAAGCGGGATCGTCAGGCGGATGCCCTTGTCAAAAGATCCTTCGCCAAACTGGGTTGCTGAAACATCGGTCTTGGTCATGAAAGCACCAACCTTCCAGCCGTTCGCAAACTCGCGGTCCAGGGCAACAGTTGCGCCCCAATCGCCAGCCAGATAGCGGCCAACGTCCACTTGACTGTGAAATCCATTCCCGAAGTCATAATAGGCCGATACATGGCCACTGGCCCGGGGAATTACCCCACTAGGTGTCGTGCGAGATCGGAACCCGAACAGCTGATCAAATTCGCGTGGCTCAACATAGTTTGCCTCAACCCCAAACGCGAGGCGGCTGTTTACCGGCTTCCAAAGCATCTCGGCGGATACGCCGGCATACATGCTTTCCAGATAGCCCACGGTCACTCGGCCATAGACATCTTCCATCGGGCGGAAGTATTTTGCCAGCGTCATGTTATCAATAACTGGCCCATCGTTTTTTACATATTGCGCAGTGTCTGAGCGCACACGAGGCAGCAGAGAATTGTTAATCTGATTGATCTCATCAAGGTTGCCCACCAGTTTTTGAGAGACAGACCCCTGAGCGATCCAGCCACCGCCAAATTCATACGAGCCCTTCAGGCGAGCGCCCGCATCAGCGCGGACAGGCTCGGCCGGGTCAAAGAAGCTGGTGCGCACATAAGGCCCGAACGACCAGTTAAGTTTAGGGTAAAGACCGGGAAGCGCTTTTGGGAAATCAGAATAGCTGAGCGTGTCATTGAATGTGACGGCAGCAAGTGCGGAACTGGCCGGGGCATTTTCAAGCCGCTCCAGATCAGATCGGCGGATCGTCATGGTGCTGGCCGGAATGCCGTTTGCCATGAGCGTCACATTCAGAGTTTCAACAGAGGAAGGCAAAGACCGGCTCAGGTTGCGCAATGTGCGGCCCAATGCCTGGGATTCCGCATCATAGGTAGGGTTGCGAATGCGCACATGGGCGGTGTTGCCGCTGATCTGAATGCCGTCCAGATCAATTTTATCGCGGGCCAGGCCCTTTTCCACCGATTGCGCCACAGCGTCTGTGCTTGATGGGTCGGTTGTCCATCCCAAATCGGCAGCTGACCCGGCAGAACGCACAGCCACAGGCACCGGAGCGCCTTCGGCCCCGCCAGGTGCCGGCGCGTTCTTCGGGTTCAGGGTAAAGTTGATGCGCGCGCCAAATTCTGAACCATGCAGTGAATAGGCACTCAGATGAACATCATCCGTGACTTTATATGTGGCACCAAAGTTCCAAGGCGTTTTGCGCTTGAAGATACCAACAGCAACTTCCTGATCATACGCATCTGATGAGTACTCGGCGCTAAAACTGAGCCGATCATTAAAATCATAGCTGGCCCCACCAAAGAACGAATAGTCCCCACGAAACCAATCATCCGTGGAAAACTCACCACCCGTAGACAGCGGGTTAAAGCCCGGCCGTGTACCAAACGAGCCAAAGCTGTTGTAGCTGCCAAGTCGGCCCCAGCCCATGCCGCCGGTTACACGCAACTTGTTTCCGATGGATTTTGTAGCGACGATATACTCGCCACCCAAAAGCCCGGTGCCAACAAAATCCTGCAGTCCGACAGCTACGGCGGGGGTCCATTTGGCTTCGTCCAACACCCGGTAGCGCAAATCAAAACTGCGGTCATAAAACGTTGAAAACTGTGGTGTCAGGTTCTTTGTTCCGGAATAGCGAAAGCTGCCGGTCAGGCGTGGGGTAATCTGAAACGAAAGGGTGGTTTTACTGCTGCCGTCAAAATAGGAAACATTTGTGTTCAATTGCCCATCGGGCGCCATTTCTGCCGTTGGCATGTCTATCAGGCCACTGGGCGTGCCATAGGTGTTGACAACAGTCGTTGTCAGATTTTCAGGCACCGCCGCAACGGGCCAGGCCAACGCCACTGCTGTCAGAGCTATCTTGTTGGACTTTCGGGTCAAACCAAGACCTCCCACCACGTCTTTCGATGGCGGCACTCTAACGAAATCATGTAGCTACGACAACGTCGTGATGTGACGAAGAGCGGGTTGCTACATGGTGTTACAAAATGGCGACGTTTTCTGTGCGCAGCGCTTTAGCTTAGGGATAACAGTGCCACTGTCACAGCGCCGCCCAACACTGCCCCGGCACTCAGCAGAATGATGCGGCGTGGCCAGCGGCTTCGCTTGTCGGGGCCAGGCGGCGATGAATGACGGATCAGCGCATTTTCAACCAGAATTGGCAGGCGCGGGCCATAGCGCGCCAGAACGGCCAGCGTTTTGCCCAGGTCACGCGCCATCGCCGCCGGGCCAATGCTTTGTTTGATATAGCTTTCCACCACTGGTCTGGCGACCTTCCAGATGTTGATATCCGGGCTGAGCGAGCGCGCCACGCCTTCAACCACCACCATGGTGCGCTGAAGCAAAATCAGCTCAGTTCGGGTTTCCATGCCGAACCTCTCGGTCACCTCAAACAAATAGGTTAACAGGCTGCCCATGCTGATCCGGCTGGCATCCATCCCAAAGATTGGTTCGCCCACCGCGCGCAAGGCACGCGCAAATTCATCAACATCGCGGTCGGCAGGCACATAGCCAGCTTCAAAATGCACTTCGGCAACACGGCGGTAATCGCGCTTGATAAACCCATAGAGTATCTCGGCATATACCCGGCGGGTGTATTCATCGATATGGCCCATGATGCCAAAATCATAAGCGATGATATCGCCATTGGCGGCGACTTTCAGATTGCCCTGATGCATATCCGCATGAAAATACCCATCGCGCAACGCATGGCTGAGAAACAGTTGCAAGACGTTCTCGCCCAGTTTCACCCGGTCATGTCCGGCGTTGTCCAGGGCGGCGTTGTCACCCATGGCCACGCCATCGGCCCAGCCCATGGTCATCACCCGGCGCCCCGAGGCGTTCCACTTGATATCAGGCAGCTGAAAGCCGGAGTCTTCGCTTGTATTGGCGGCAAATTCGCTGGCCGAGGAGGCCTCAAGCCGCAAATCCAATTCACCCAGCACCACACCCTCAAAATGTGTAATCACATCTGTGGGCCTCAGTCTGCGCGAGGAGGGTGACAGAAGCTCGATCACCCGCGCCGCAAAATAGAAGGCATCTATGTCCTTGCGAAATGCCTTTTCGATCCCGGGCCGCAAGACCTTTACGGCCACGTCTTCGCCAGTTTCACGCAGCTTTGCCTTGTGCACCTGCGCGATGGAGGCCGCGGCCACCGGCTCGCTGAAATCTGTGAACAGATTTTCGACCGTATCGCCCAGCTCACGCGCGATGCTGTCTTTGGCCACATTCACCGGAAAGGGCGGCAATTTATCCTGCAAAATCCGCAGTTCGGTGGCCAGGCCACCCCCCACCAGATCAGGGCGCGTGGACAGGACCTGACCGAACTTGATGTAAGCCGGGCCAAGTGCCGTCAATGCGCGCAGGGCTGGCGGTTGGCTGCGATCACCGCGATAGCCCAGCCATTGAAACGGCCAAGCCAGAAACCGCAGCGTGCCGCGCACCAATGGCGGGGCATCCATCGCATCAAGGATAAGCCCCATTGCGCCAGTGCGTTCTAAAGTGGCGCCTGTACGGATGAGGCGCAAAATATTATGTGGCCCGCGCATCGCTTAGATCTTCCAACCCGAATGCAGACAGGCAACACCCATGGTCAGGTTGCGATACTTCGCGTTCTCAAAACCGGCCCTTTTGACCATGTCCAAAAACGTCTCTTGATCTGGGAATTGTCGAATAGATTCAACAAGGTACTGATAGCTGTCACGATCACCGGCAATCGCCTGTCCCATCCGTGGAATGATGTTGAAACTATACAGGTCATAGGCTTTCTGCATCAACTCATTCGGGATTTGGGAGAACTCAAGCACCATCAGCCGTCCGCCGGGTTTCAGCACGCGAAACGCCTCATTCAGGGCCTCCTGGGGCTGCGTCACATTGCGAATGCCAAAGCTGATCGTGTAGACATCAAATGTGTTGTCCTCAAACGGCAGCGCCATTGCATCACCAACAATCCAATCGAGACTGTCGGCCATCTGATCTGCCTCGGCCCGTTTGCGGCCCTCAACCAGCATCGGTTCGGTCAGATCCAGCACCGTGGCATGGCCTGATCCAGCCCGCTTCAAAAACCGGAATGAAATGTCACCGGTCCCGCCCGCGACATCCAACAGTTTTTGCCCAGCGCGCGGCGCCAGCCAATCCATCATCGCATCTTTCCAGATACGGTGAATTCCCATCGACATGGCATCATTCATCACGTCATATTTTGACGCCACACTGCCAAACACGCCCTGTACCCGCCCGGCTTTTTCGGCCTCGGGCACGGTCTCAAATCCGAAATGGGTGGTTTTCTCGTTCATTGGTAAACCCGTGTGAATTCCGAATGTTGTTATAGACTTGTACCCGACGAATACAATGTGACCATTTTGACGTTGTGATCGCTGGGGCCATCAAATTGGTTGGAAGGCCCCCGATGGTGAGTGCTATGGTATGATCCATTCCATACCCTGCATAGAAAACATGTAAAATATGACATGTCTTCTTAGGTAGGCGGTACGGCGGTACATACGTCGGCCAATTCCGCTGACACTATGCGTCACTCCCCGGCTGGCGAT
>JGI24025J20009_10001415_pt1 | contig 18123 bp, 14 predicted proteins | sample Cruoilmetagenom3_FD_20009 | JGI IMG/M metagenome (IMG submission 20009) | reverse complement strand
TCAGCACCGGCATAGGCACACCAATTGCAGCAGAAGCCAACAATTCTGGGCTCAAAGTCATCCATCTTCATACTCCTGCTAAAGCGGCGTTAAGCATTGCCGAGATTTCTTTCCTCGTAAATCCTCGCTGCTGAACAGCGCCAGAGGGACAGGCAGCACAACAAGTGCCGCAGCCCTTGCAAAGAGCCTCGTTTACAACAGAAACTCCCTTTTCTCGATCCACAGCTATCGCCCCGTAAGGGCAGAGAACCTCGCATACGCCACAACCACTACATAGCGCCTCGTTCACAGAGGCGACGATTCCTTCGCCAATTATGGCATCCTTAACCAATATGGTAGTAGCGCGAGAGGCAGCAGCTTTCGCCTGGGCAATGCTTTCCTCAAGGGATTTCGGCGCATGAGCAAGTCCGCAGACAAAGACTCCGTCTGTGGCAAAGTCTACAGGACGAAGTTTGACATGTGCTTCCAAGAAAAAGCCATCGTCATTCACAGGCACCTTGTAGAGCATCGCAAGCTCCCTCACCTCTGGTGAAGGGGCCATCGCTACACTTAGGGCAAGGATGTCAGCATCAATAGTTATCTCATCGCCAAGCACTTTATCCTTAACCTGAACTCTGAGCAGAAGCTGACCACCTTTTCTCTCCTGGCTTACCTGAGGTTTATCTTCCAAATCGTAATGCAGAAAGATAATCCCTTTCCGCCTTGCCTCTTGATAATATTCCTCATAAAAGCCGTATGTCCTTATATCCCGGTAAAGAATATAAATGTTCATCTCAGGTTTCATCTCTTTAAGCTTCAAGGCATTCTTAATTGCCTCGTTGCAGCATACCCTGGAGCAATAAGGCCGCTCGTCATTTCGACAACCTACGCACTGGATCATTACCAGGTTGTCACAGTTGATGATATCCGGGTTTTTCTTTACTATTTCTTCCTCAAGTTCAAGTTGAGTAAGCACCCTTGGGTCTCTTCCGTAGAGATATTCATCTGGCTTATATTCTTGGGCTCCTGTGGCAATTATAGTAACACCATGGTCTATCTTTTCTATAACCCTACCTCTATACCTCATTATTTCTGTGGTGAAGTTGCCGACATATCCATGGACGTCCACAATCCAAGTATCGGTATATGCTCTAATCTTGGGATGTTCTTGGACTTTCTTAATAAGCTTGCCAAGAAATTGCTGGATGTCCTCACCGTCAAGATTGTAATGTATCCTTCTTGCTATCCCACCAAGCACGTTGCTCCTCTCGATAAGAGAAACCTCGAATCCCTGTTCTGCTAATGTTAAGGCGCTGGTCATTCCTGCTACCCCTCCTCCAATAACCACTGCAGAACGATTAACCGGAAGAGACAAAGGCTTCAGGGGCTCAATCAGCCTCGCTTTGGCTATCGCCATTCTCACTAGGTCTTTTGCCTTCTCGGTTGCTTTATCTGGCTCACGCATATGTACCCAAGAGCACTGATCTCGAATATTCGCCATCTCAAAAAGATACGGATTGAGTCCAGTCTCTCTGATCGTTTCTCGGAACAAAGGTTCGTGAGTCCTCGGGGTACAAGAAGCCACAATAACCCGATTAAGCTTGTATTCTTCAATCGCCTTCTTTATCTTCTCTTGAGTATCCTGGGAGCAAGTGAAGAGATTTCTTTCAGCATAGGCCACATTGGGCAAGGTCTTAGCAAATTCAGTGACTTCAGGGACATTTACATACCCGCCGATATTAATTCCACAGTGACAAATGAATACCCCAATTCTTGGTTCTTCTCCGATGACATCTCTTTCTGGCGGATATTCCTTTATCTTAGTTAATGTTTTTCTGGCAGGAGCAAGCAAGGTAGAGATCTCGCCGGCAGCACCACTTGCTTGCATCACTGTCTCAGGAATGTCCTTAGGTGCCGAAAAAGCCCCACAGACGAATATTCCAGGCTTCGAAGCTTGCATTGGCAAAAACGGCTTCGTCTGGCAAAATCCGTAAGGATTAAGCTGAATTCCAACCTTTTTAGCCAGCTTGACCAGCTCTGGGGAAGACTGGAAACCTACAGAGAGAACCGCCATACTGAATTTCTCGGTCCTTATTACGCCATCCTCGGTAGTAAATTTGACTACCAGGTCTCCCGTGCCATCCACTGCTTCAATGTTATAAACCTTCGACCTGACGAACCGTACGCCGCTTTCTTCCTTGGCACGCTCATAGTATTTATCGAAATCCTTGCCGTAGGTCCTGATATCCATGAAGAAGATGGTTATTTCCAATGGAATTGTGCTATGTTCTTCGGCAATCATAGCTTCTTTAATAGCATAGGTACAGCAAACGGAGGAACAGTAAGGTCTGTCATGCTTTGCATCCCTGGAACCAACACACTGAATAAAGGCTATCTTCTGTGGAGGAGTCAGGTCAGACGGCCGCAACAAATTGCCCTGAAATGGCCCAGAGGCAGAGAGTATCCGCTCAAATTCAAGACTGGTCACCACATTCGGAAATCTGCGGTATCCCAATTCATATTGAACGGAAGGGTCAAAAAGTTCATATCCGCCAGCAAATAAGATTGCACCAACCTCCAATTCCACTTCACTGGGCTCATCTTCAGCCAGAATCGCTTTTGCTTCACACGCGTTTGAGCAACCTTTGCAGTCCATCTTCCCGGTGATCTTAAGGCAGTTATTAACGTCTCTGATGTATTTCAGAGGTACTGCCTGCGGGAAAGGCACATAAATAGCTTTCCTTTTAGCCAGCCCTTGGTTAAATTCATCAGCAAGCACGATAGGACATACGTTGATCAGAGAGATAGCTTCCTTCTTACACTTCTCAATGCATTTCCAGCAACCAGTGCAATTAAAGGTATTGTAGATTGGCTTCTCACAGTTGCATTCCTCTGCCTGTTTCCTTGAACAGGTTATGCCTATAAAAACCAAGCCGTCTTTCTTAAAAACACCTGCTTCCTCAAGTTTATCCAAAGCTCTCTCATCACACCCCCTAGACACCACTGCGAATTTCTTATCAGGCCATCTACTTTTGACCTGCCGAACAAAAGTTGCCAAATTGTATCGTGGCTCTAGCTCTAATTCTGATAGCTCGTCCTCAGTGGTAAAAAGATAAGGACCTACGTGTCCCCATCTTCTTCGAAGCCCAATGACCCCATCATAACCCTCGCCCAAAATGCTCTTTGCCTTATTTATTATTTCTTCCTTGTCGAGGATTTTTTCTGTCTCCTCTATCACGCTACTTTCAGGCATGTTTATCACCCCTTGTAGACTTTCACAGCGCAAACTTTGAACTCAGGAATTTTGGCTTCAGGGTCAAGGTGTCTGCTGGTAAGCTTGTTGGCAGGACATTCAGCAAAATGGAAAGGTATGAATACCACCCCCGGCAAGATTTCCTTAGTAATTCGAGCCCTTATCTCAATTTCGCCTCGCCGTGACTTTACCTTTACCATTTCCCCCTGCGATATAGAAAGGTTTTTCGCATCCTTGGGATTAATCTCCACAGACCCTGTAGGAAGTTCTCTCTCCAGCATAGGAATCCTGCGAGTCATAGTCCCTGTGTGGTACTGAAACATCAGTCTGCCTGTAGTCAAGATAAGGGGGTAGTCCTTATCGGGTAGTTCGGCAGGCTCTCTATAATCAACGGCAAAGAATCGCCCCTTGCCTCTAGTGAAGGCATCTCTGTGAAGGAACCTGGTTCCAGGGTGTTCCTCAGAAAGACATGGCCAAGCCAAGACCTTTCCGTTGTCTAACCGCTGATAAGAAATGCCGGCATAACTCGGTGTAAGTGACGCAATCTCCTCCATAATTTCTCTGGGTGATGTGTAGTTAAATTGTGTTCCCCCAATCCTACCAGCAAGTTCACTCACTATAACCCAGTCCGGCTTGGAATCTCCTATCGGCTCTATCGCCTTTCTTACTCTTTGAACTCTCCTATCCGTGGCGGTAAAAGTCCCTTCCTTCTCGGCAAAGGAACAGGCAGGCAGTACTACATGAGCAAATTGTGCTGCTTCAGAAAGGAATATATCCTGCACCACCAAGAAATCGAGGGAACTGAGAGCCTTCTTCAAATGATCTATATCTGGATCCGAGAGCGCAGGATTTTCCCCCATAATATACATTGCTTTAAGCGAGCCATTGATAGCGGCATCGGTCATCTCAGTTGCCGTGAGCCCTGGCTCTTGAGGCAACTTGACTCCCCAGGCCTTTTCAAATTTAGCCCTTGCTTCCTTGTCCTTGACTCGCTGATAACCTGAGTAGACATCCGGCAGAGCCCCCATATCGCAGGCACCCTGAACGTTGTTTTGTCCACGCAGTGGATTTACGCCTGTTGACTCGCGACTAACATTGCCGGTAAGCATCGCCAAGTTGGCAACAGACAGTACATTCTCAGTACCAGTAGTATGCTGGGTTATACCCATAGCATATAGAATACTCGCTTTTTTAGCTTGCCCATAAAGTCGAGCTGCCTCCTCCAGAGTTACCACATCCACCCCTGTTATCTGGCTAACTTTCTCAGGTGGATATTGTCTAATTTTCTTCTCCAGTTCCTCAAATCCTTCAGTACGGTCTCGGATGAATTCCTTATCTTCAAGACCATCTCTGATGATCACGTGCATCAACCCATTGATGAGGGCAACATCAGTTCCTGGCCTATGCTGGAGGTGAACATCGGCAAAACCAACCAGGGGGGTGCAACGAGGATCGGCGACAATAAGCCTTGCCCCCTTTTCCTTTGCTCGCATGACCCTCGTGCTTATAAGGGGGTGCTGCTCCATCGTATTACTTCCTATTACGAAAATACAATCCGCACCTTCTATTTCTGGGACACTGTTTGTCATTGCCCCGCTTCCAAACGCCTTAACTAAGCCTACTACTGTGGAGGCATGGCAAAGCCGAGCACAGTGGTCAATGTTATTCGTGCCAATGATTGCTCGAGCAAATTTCATCAAGAGGAAATTTTCTTCGTTAGTACACTTGGCGGATGAAAGAATACCTATGGAATCAGGGCCATGCTTTTGTTTCACCTTGCTTAGCTGCCGGCTCACAATGTCTAAGGCTTCCCCCCAGCTTACCGGTTCAAATCTACCGTTCCGTTTTATCAAGGGCGATTTCAAGCGGTCAGGATGACTAACGAAGTCAGCGGCCCTCCTTCCCTTCACACAAAGCTTCCCCTCGCTTATTTCATCTGTCTTGCAGGGGAGCACTTCCGTCAATTCGCCGTCCATAACCTCGAGATAAAACTGGCAACCACAGCCACAAAACGGACAGACAGTTAGCACGAAGTCACACTTCATCTCGTTATCTCCGTCTTAACCTTAGGCTTCTCTTTCACTTTCTGGATAAGTTTCTGTTTTGTCTTCCGGTCTAAGCCTGGAATCATTTCAAAAACTGACTCAGGAGCTTGACGCCACATAAGCTGATGAATAGTACGCAATGGGATGTCCATGGGACAAGCTTCTTCACACATACCGCAGTTAACACATAGATTGGCAATACGATAAGCTCTTATTATTTGAAAAAGGGGGACAGATGGAGGTATCTCCCCGGGCTTGATCCACTCTGGGTCTTCTAGCTCAGCTCCATCGTAAATCCACACGGGGCAAACATCCCGACATCCGAAGCACTTTATGCACCTGCTGAGTTCCCTTTGCCAGAAGTTCTTGCGTGATTCCTCATCCATCAAGGCTACCCGCTGGGCCAGAGTTTCAGGTTCCCTTCCTCCCCGCTGCTCGGGCAGAAGTTCAGTAAAATTTCGCCTTTCCAAAGCGATATTAGTCATAGCATGGTTTTCCGGATTTTCCTCGAGGCAAGCCAGGGTACATTCACCACACTGAATACAATTTGCCTCGTCAATCACTACACGGTCTACCCATATCTCCTCCTCCCTTTCCTTCGGGTTACTAAAATCTGACTGGGCGCATAACCCACATCCTGTGCACTTCTCTATGTCGATATAGCGTGGTTTCTTCAAGATTTTTACCCTGAAGCTACCTTCTTCCCCGGAAACCTCTTCCAATTCAGCATTAGTTATGAGCTGAATATTGAGATGTCTTCCAGCCTCCACCAGCTTCGGAGATAGAATGCACATAGAACAATCGTTAGTAGGGAAAGTCTTGTCAAGTTGGGCCATTACCCCACCAATGGAAGGCGATTTCTCCAAAAGATAAACATAGTATCCAGATTCAGCAAGGTCTAAAGCTGCTTGAATCCCTCCTATGCCCCCACCTACAACCAGAACTGCTCCTATTTTGCCGTTTCCGCTTTGCCTTTCCATAATCACACCTCTACTTTACAATCTCTGCAATGCTTCCCCAGCAAGCCCGGAAGGCTCTACCTCCGCTCCTTGCGACCGCAAGTGAATAATTGCGCTCACCATCTCATGGCGTAATTTCTGGCAGAAGACATCGATTTCTTTTATCTTTTCAACAAAAGACGGGGCAACGTATCCTTCTCTAACTGCTATGCTTCTTAGAGCCTTCATGATATCGGCAAAATCAACATTCTGAGGACAGTGTGCCTGACAGTTATAGCACTGGATGCAGAACCAGATAGTGTCTGAAGAAAGGACTTCTTTTCTCATCCCCAGAAGAACCATGCGAATTATCCGGCGGGGATTGAAGTTCTGGTCGATATCAGCAACAGGGCAACTTGCAGTGCAGAGGCCACAGGCAAAACAAAGCTTAATATTTTCTCCTCCTGGCTCATTGGAAACATCGTACTTGAACTTGGTATCCAATTCATTCAAAGCTATAGTCATTTTCGCCTCCTTAATTCTCCCACTCAGGGGGAATCTTATAGTAGTCCAGCAGCCTCCAATATCTCGGGAACTCTTTCCTCCCGTCCGATAAACATAATGTGCACTCCATCACAGACTTTCTCTTCTTTTATTTGTTTTATCACCCGGGCGGCTATCTCTATTCCTTTGGAAACCCCTGTTCCTTTCGGAGCTTGAGCTAGTTCGTCAATGAGATGTTGAGGAACAAAAATACCTGGCACATTCTCATTCATGTACGCAGCCATCTTTGCGCCGATAACAGGTACGACGCCAGCAAGGATCTTAACCTTTTCATCTGTATTGCGGACGAATTCCGTAAATCTCTTTAGTTCATCAAGTTCATAAACCGCCTGCGTCTGAATGAAGCTTACCCCTGCCTTAAGCTTCTTTTCAACCTTGATAAGCTGTGGCTCGAGGGGATCGGCTGAAGGAGTAGCTGTTGTTCCAATACAGAAGTCAATACCTCCATCAAGTTCATTGCCTGCCATGTCCTTGCCGGAGTTCAAAGTGTGAACAAGATGGATGAGCTGCACCGAATCGAGGTCGAACACTTGCTTTGCTTCCTTATGGTCACCAACATCAATGGAGTCACCAGTAAGACAAAGAATGTTACTTACTCCTCGGGAGTAAGCGAAAAGGAGATCTGCTTGAATTGCCAGACGGTTCCTATCGCGGCAAGTTACTTGAAATACTGGCTCGCCACCATGTTCCTTGATCAAGAGGCAAATCCCCAGGGAGGGATAGCGCATCACGGAGCTTTGGTTATCAGTCACATTCAGCCCATCCACCTTATCCTTGAGAAGTTCAATATGCTCTATCGCCTTTGACACATTGGAGCCTTTTCCTGGCCCCGCCTCAGCCGTTACAACGAAGTCTTTTGTTTTAAGAATTTCTCTAAAAGGTGTTGCCATCATTCACCCCCTTAAGCTTTCGCCGCCTGGACTTTGCCGGGCCTTTTCACCGCCCGAAAATTCCTCGGTGAGTAGTATTCTCGCATCAAATCAAGCCTACCTTGCTTTTCCAGCCTGCGATAAATCAGAACCCAAGCACAATCCTTCTCCGGGTCTATCTCGCACTTTCCTCCCTTTCTCGTACCGCCACAGGGGCCATTAAGAAGCCCTTTGGCACAGCGAACTATAGGGCAAATACCTCCCGTCCGATCCAGAAAACAATCACCGCAGGCACCACACATTTCCACCCAAAGCCCTTCCTTTTCTGGCATCCCGATAAAGGTAGTGTTAACTGCCGGTAGCACCGGCTTGTCCTCAAACAGCTCAGCCATCGTTTGCACTCCCGCCCCACAGGCTAATGAGAGAACCGCTTCAACTTCGGCAACCTTATCCTTAAGCTCTTCTACCATCTCTTTTTCACATTGCCTATCCACTGTAGCTTCAAGAGTCACAATCTTATCCCCCTCCGCGCTTCGAGCTAGTTTGAGTTGTGAAGCAAGTATCGCCACTTCTTTCTCTCCACCAGCCCAGCAGACAGTAACACAGGTCCCACAACCCGCCACAAGCACTTTCTTGTAGGGGGCTATTAGCTGCTTGATCTCTTCCATGGGTTTTCGTTCAGCGATTATCATCTTACCTCCCGGACTCTTTTATTATCTTGGTTATCTCGTTTACTGCTCTAACGAACTTATGGGGTGCATTTGGGCTAAGGTTGAACATTGCAACAGGTCTGCCATCTACCTTAACCTCTTTCAACAGCATATTGCAGTATTTCACCCTTTCTTTTGCTCTTGTGTTTCCGGTGATGTGATGGCAAGCGCCATCTTCACATCCCAACACCAGCACTGCTGCGGCGCCATTCTCAAAAGCTTTCAGGATATGAATCACATCCACTCGACCAGCACAAGGAACCCGGATTACCCGCAAATTCTCTGGGTAGTGAAGCCTTAATTTTCCTGCTAAATCAGCAGCAGGATAGGCAGAATGTTCACAACAAAAAGCTACGATGCACCCATTCATAGTTCTTGTATGGCCTCAATTTGGGCCAGAATCTCCTCATCTCTATAACCTTGAAATTCTATTGCCTTAGCCGGACATATAGCGGCACAAATGCCGCAAGCATCGCAGGCGAGGTCTGAAATTTCAGCCACCTCTTTACTGCCATCTACTCGAACTAATTGGATAGCACCGTGCGGACAGACACGGATGCAAGTAAGGCAGGCCACGCACTTTTGAGGATCAGCCTTTACTCTCTCTACCGCCACCAGAATTTTTCCTGAAGACAAGAGTTCATGGACTTTCATGACCACGCTGGAAATATCTGCCAATACCCGGCCAAGGTCTAAGTCACCCCGACAGCCCCCAATAAAAAATATCCCCTTCTTCTCCGAGCCAACAGGATAAAGGTGCACATTTTCATCCTGGAAAAAGCCTCTGGAGTCTCTCCTGATACTTAGCAAGGAACTCAAGTTTTCAGCTCCTTCGGCAGGGAGATAAAGCTCCTCAGCAACTAGAACGTCACAGGCCAGAATTATATCTTCCCCGAGAAAAACATCTTTAGCCTCGATTTTCACCCGCCCATTCTCCGCAGTAATCCTCGGCGGAGCCTCAGACTTCAAGAACACCACTCCGCAGTCTCTCGCCTCCTGGTAAAGTTTTTCCATTCCTTCGCTATCCACTTTGACGCTTTTGTAAAAGACATAAATCTCGCTGCCCCATTTTTTCTTGGCTTCTAAAGCATTATTCAGAGTAGCCAGTGTGGTAAAGCGAGAATTTTCATCGGAAAAATCGAACATGAAACCTATGGTTTTTGGTTCTGTTTCCAGACTCGAGTTCCGAAGCATGCGGCAGAACTGCTCTTGTGACACAATGTTAATGCCAGAGATTGCTACGTCTTTGGCTCGCAACTTCGGCTCAGAATCTAAAGCAAGCGCGGTTTGATACCCGGTGGCAAGAACTATCGCTCCATACTTGCGGGAAATTTCCTCTCCCTCTTTCTTTATCCTTACGCTGAAATCTCCTATCTTCCCTTCTACTGCCATCATCTGGGCAGAGGTAAGAACCTCGATATTTTCATCCCCCTCTACTGCACTTATCATTGAGCCTGTATCAAAACCATAAAAGCTTTCCAGTTCTTCAGGCCCAGTTCCCAAAGCCGCCTCTTTTTCCAACAGGGTTGTCCGCAAGCCAACTCGAGAAAGCTGGAGAGCTGTGTTAATTGCCGAGAATCCGCCGCCGAGCACGAGAACCTCTCTGTTCACAGGCAACTCTTTCTTCTCCACCGGCTGGAGCAACCGAACTTTGTTTACCGCCATCTTTACAAGTTCTACAGCCTTCATGGTAACATCCCCATCATGAGCCCAGGAACATTGCTCTCTGATATTTGCCATAGAAAATAGATGACCGTTCAGCCCGGCCTTTTCCAATACTTCCCGAAAAATATGTTCCTGGAACTCAGGAGAACAAGCAGCAACAACAACCCTCTCTATATTCTCCTCCCTGATACAGGAAATCATCTTTTCCCTACCTTCTTTAAGACAAAGGTTGGAACTCAAATTGACATAGGTGACACCGGGGAATTTCGCTACCTTTTTGACAACGGCATCAAAATCAATGTTATTTATAGCTCCGCCGCAATTGCAGAGAAAAACGCCTATTTTTGTTTCCATTCAATGTCTTCCTTAATTGCCTCGCCTTTGGCTCGCAGATTCAGCTAGCACTTGCGTTGCCTTCGACGCTGCTGCTATCCCATGAGCGATGGAATCGGGTATATCTTTGGGGCCTTGACAAGTTCCGGCGAGGAAAATGCCATCAACATTGGTTTCATTAGAACCAAGGGGGTCCCTTACATCAAAGAATCCGTCATCAGCCAAATTTACACCCAGAATCCTGGCTAAATCCCAGGAGTTTTTTCGAGGAGAAATACCCACGGAAAGGACTACAAGGTCAAAAGTATCCCGACAAACTTTTCCTTGATAGATATCCTCAAACCTCACTTCAAGCTCGCCGGACAAAGTTTGCAAAATCTCGACTGGCACTCCTCTGACAAATCGCATACTTTCCTTATATTTTTCGTAGAATTGGGCAAAGCCTTTCCCGGCAGTCTGCAGGTCGATGTAAAAGATAGTCACCTGGGTGTCAGGATTCTGATAGTTGATAAGTCCGGCAAGTTTCATAGCATATTTGCAGCACACCTGTGAACAATACCCATGACCTTCGTCCCTGGAGCCAATACATTGAATAAAGGCAATGTTTCGGGGCTCCTTACCATTTGTGGGAAGTCTAAGATAGCCTTCACGAGTGAAAACCTGCTCCAGGTCAAGACCGGTTAAGACATTAGGATATCTACCATAACCCAAGGAGCCTTTCTCTCTGGCATCAAAAACATCAAAACCAGTGGCGACAATGATGGCATCGACGTTCAATTCTCGCTCTTTTGGCTTGAGCTCGAACTCGATAGCTTTAGTAGGGCAGCTCCTCTGGCAGAGATCACATCTCTCCCCTCTAAAACGCAGACAAAGTCCTTCATCCAGAATATAGGAAAAAGGTGTCGCTCCAGCAAAAGGTAGATAGATCGCCTTGGGATCAGCAGGACAGACCTCAGTGCAAAGACCACAAGCTATGCATTTCTCTTCATCGACATACTGAGGTTGTTGAATTATCTCAACTCGAAAATTGCCCAGCTCGCCGCTAAGTCTTCTTATCGTGGAATTAGTTAGGAGCTTAATTTGAGGATGGATTACCGCTTCTTTAATCTTATCGAAAACTACACAGGCAGAACACTTGGAGCAGATATCCGTTGCCTTACAACAAAAAGAGGCGCTGTGCCCACCAATCACTGCCTCCTTCTCTAACAAATAAACACTTACACCCTCATTAGCTAACTCTAACGCTGAAGCTACCCCCGATATACCCGACCCAACAACTAAAACATTCTTGCTCTCCAAGCTCGTTCCTTAAATTTTATAAATCGTGCCATTTTACCCCTTTTTTACTTTTTAAGCAAATCCTCCACCCCTTTCACTAATTCCTGAGGGTCAATTGGCTTCTGAAGATAATCTTCTGCCTCCATCATCATTCCCTCTCGCATTGAAAGATGCATTTTTTCTCTATCTTCAGGGTAAACAGTGAGCATCAACACAGGGATACTAGAGAAAAAATGGTATTTTTCGTCGGTTTTAAGCTCGCGGCAAACATCAAATCCATGCTTGCCAGGCATTATCACATCTAGGATGATTAAGTCAGGCCTTTCCTCCACCACCTTGCGTAAACCTTCGTCGCCATCATACGCAGATACCACCTCATAAGACTTGGGCTCAAGGATTTTCTTCACCACTGAGTGCACATCCGGGTCGTCATCAATCAGCAAAATCTTAGTCTGTTTTGGCATCCTTTCCTCCTTTAGACAAAAGCTTCTCTACCCGCTGGAGCAACACAAAAGGCTCGATGGGCTTTTCTATGTAATCATCGACATCAGGTCTGCGGCCAAGTTCCAACTCGTAGCGCCGTTGACTGGCTTCCTCCCTTATTGAGCTTATGACAAGGACAGGGACATCTGGATATCCTGCCTTTTGACTATCTCTTAGTTCCTTAACCACAGCAAAGCCATCCATCCCTGGCATCAAGAGGTCTAGAAGCATTAGGTCCGGCTTTTCCTCTTTTAACTTTTTTAACGCCTCATATCCATCACAAGCCTCAATTACTTGATAAGAACGAGAGCTTAGCACACTAGCAATCGCCAGTCGCATATCGGGGTCATCATCTACTACTAAAATCTTCGCCATCTATTTTCACTCCGCTTGTTTGGAGTTTTTGGGCAAAATAAAGGTGAATCTGGTTCCCTTGCCTGTATCAGGAGTGGGACTTGTTGCCGATATTTTACCACCATGACCTTCAATTATCTTCTTGCTTATAGAAAGACCCAAGCCAGCCCCTCTTTTTTCCATATCCAGACCCTTATAGAAACCATCAAATAGTTTGGGTAAGTCCTCGGTAGGGATTCCAATTCCTGTATCTATTACATCAACTCGCAAATGATCTTTGTCGTCTTTTACTCTAACCGTTATTCCACCGGAGGGAGTAAACTTGATAGCATTGGATAACAAGTTTGTCATTACTTGCTTAAGCCGGTCAGCGTTCCCGAGAACCGTAGGAAGCCCTCGGGGTATTGCAGCAACCAGTTGCAACCCTTTATCTACAGCTAAGGGACGCATGGTCTCAACGCAATCCTCTATCACTCTCGTCAGGGAAACCTCTTCTGTCCCGAATTTTCCGAAATCAACACGGGAGAAATCAATCATGTTGCTTATTAAATTAAGTAGGTCAGAAAGTCTCTTGCTACTCCTTTGTATTATGTTTTTTTGTTCTTCACTGAGTTTTCCAACAAAGCCATCAAGCAAGAGCCGGTTGTAGCTTTCCGCTGCAGCTAAGGGGGCCTTCAAGTCATGGAAAATGACAGACAGAATATGCTCCATCGTTTGCTTAGTATGCTGTAGCCTCGAAGCGACTACTTTCATAAGGTTGTTTGCCACTTTGTAACCCATTTGAGGGTTTTCATCCAGCAGGGCTTTAAGTTTGTCTCCGTCCAGGGCGATAATCTCAGTCTTCTCCAGACACCGGCCCGAAGAGGTAAGAATATGAGGTTCCATCAGTGCTGACCAGCAAAAACTGCTCCCGTGAGATAACACGTCGATTGTGGCCCTTTCAGCTGCGCCACGGCTTAGGGCAAGCTCTGTTTCCAGAGCTACCCTGCCTGATTTGAGAGTCTGGACATAGTTACACTGTGCGCCTTCGCAGAACATGACTGTCCCTGCTTCATAGGACTGCTCCTGGCAAAGCGGGAGCAGTTTATCTAGCTCTTCGTCGGTCAAGCCATGGAATATCTCTGAGGATTTTAATGCTTCCTTAATTGAGTTTAATTCGGTTGTTGCTTTCATTGGCCGCTGCATATTATAACCACTTTTAGAGATTATAGCAAAAAATTTAAGCTAGAGTAATTTTGCAATGTTGCTCTAAATGTGGCATTCTGGCATACTATGCTAAAATTCTGTCGGGAGTTCAAAAATGAAGACGAAAAGCAATCTAGAAAGGATATTGGAAGCTGGGGAATTTGCTGTTACTGCTGAAATCGGTCCCCCTCAGAATACAGAGACCGAGGCGATAAGGGAAAAAGTTAATCTGCTTAAAGGTTACCTCGATGCCTTTAATGTCCCTGATGGACAGGCAGCGGTGGTGGCGATGGCAAGCTGGGCAACTTCTCTGATAGGAATGGAGGGAGGCATTGATCCCATAGTGCAAATGACTTGCCGTGACAGAAATCGAATTGCCCTTCAGATGGATATTCTGGGCATCTCCGCGTTTGGTGTTAATAACATACTTTGTGTTTCTGGGGACCCTATTTCCTTTGGAAACCATCCCAATGCAAAGCCTGTGTTTGACCTTGATTCTATCGAACTTATCAGGATAGTCAAAGGACTCCGGGATGAAAAAAAATTTGAAAATGGCCAACCAATAGTTGGAAAAGAACCCAGACTTTATGTTGGGGCAGCGGCAAACCCTTTTAGCCAATCCTTGGAGTCTGAGGTGAATCGTCTTAAGGACAAGGTTGCTGCTGGAGCAGATTTTGTCCAGACTCAGCCTATTTATAACATTAAGGGCTTTACGGAGTGGATGGAACTGGTTCGAGAAGAAGGATTACATAAAAATGTAAAAATCCTTGTCGGAATCACTCCCCTAACATCCGTGGCGTCAGCAAGATACATGCAGACAAAACTCCCCAACATGGATATTCCCAGCGAAATCATTGAACGTCTTCGGAAAATTAGCAAAAAAGAAGATATGGCGGAAATGGGCATTGTGATCGCCGTGGAAACAATAAATCAATTAAAAGGAATAGAAGGGGTAGCGGGTATTCACATTATGACTCTGGGGCGGGAGGAAATTATTCCGAAGATTTGTAGCGCAGTCGGCCTCTACCCCCGTCCTTGAGTAATGGAGGAGTTCATTCCTTCCCAATTTACAGGAGCTTACAAGGAGTCCCGAGTAGAGCTCACCATTTTTCCTGAGACAATCGCAGCATAAGCCAGGTTCTAAGGCGCTCATCCAGCTTGCCCAGCCATGATTCTATCTTGCGTATATCTCCGCTCATCAGTGCAGCTTTTTCCTCCGTTGTCAGTTCATAGTCTTTTAGAGCCTCGGCAGGATTTTCTGCCAATCTGGCCAGAAAGGCATTATCCTGGGCGGCTCTATCGAGCACCGCTAACACAGCATTTACCGCTGAGACTTTATACTCGGGAATCTTAGCCACTGGGTCAAGAGCATCATTGGTGAGGATATTCGCCGCCGCCTCATGCCAGTGGAAGGGCATGAAGACAACCCCAGGAGGTAATTCCTCCGTAATATGCAGTGGTGCTTCCACTCTGCCTCTTTTTGAGGCAACTACTATTGAATCGCCCTCAATAAGCCCGAGCTTCACTGCATCGCTGGGACTCATTTCAACTACACCATTAGGGTTAAGTTCGCTGAGCACGTTAGAGCGCCGACTCATGGTGCCAGTGTGCCAATGTTCCAGCACCCGCCCTGTGGTAAGAACCAGAGGGAAGCCCTTGGATATCGATTCTGCCGGTGGGATGTAGTCTAAAGCATGGAACTTGCCTCGTCCCCGTGCGAAACCGTCCTGGTAAAGGAAGCTGGTTCCAGGGTGTGAGGCATCCGGGCAGGGCCATTGCAAACCGCCGTGGTCGAGGCGGTCGAAGAGGACACCACCGTAAATAGGAGTCAGGGAGGCAATTTCTTCCGTAATCTGGCTAGCACTCTGATAGCCCAACGGCTGTCCCATCTTCTCTGCCAGGACGGAGATAATCTCCCAGTCAGCTTTCGCCTCCCCAGGCGGCATAAGTGCTTGCCTTACTCTCTGAATCCGCCTCTCAGTATTGGTAAAGGTACCATCCTTTTCCGCGAAGGCAGCGGCGGGGAAAACAACGTCAGCTAGCCAAGCAGTCTCAGAGAGAAAGATATCCTGAACTACCAGGAATTCGAGTTTCTCCATCGCCTGTCTGGTATGCTCAAGGTGAGGTTCACTTAACATAGGATTCTCACCCATAACATAGAGTCCTTTAATGTCTCCCTTAGGTATAGCATTAGCTATCTCAGTAACCACCACCCCAGGACGATTGCTCAATTCAACTCCCCAAGCAGTTTCAAATTTCATTCTCACAGCGGGGTCATCAACCCTTTGATAGCCGGGATAGACATTAGGGAGTGCTCCCATATCACAAGCGCCCTGGACGTTGTTTTGGCCCCGAAGAGGGCTGAATCCCGTGCCTTCCCTACCCATATTGCCGGTAAGGAGCAGCAGGTTTGCTACACTTTTGACATTGTCGGTGCCGGTAGTATGCTGGGTTATTCCCATCCCATAGAGGATACAGGCGCTTTTCGCTTTTCCAAACAGGTGAGCAGCCGCCTCTAAATCAGCCTGGGGGACCCCAGCTATCGCCTCCACTACTTCAGGAGTAAATCTTTCCACAAGCTGGCGCATATCCTCAAAACCTTCAGTGCGCTCTCGGATAAATTCCTTATCCTCAAGGCTATCTCTGATGATAACGTGCATCAGCCCATTGATAAGGGCAACATCCGTTCCCGGCTTGTGGTGAAGGCTAACAGTGGCATATTCACCAAGTTCGATAGAGCGGGGATCAGCCACAATGAGCTTAGCACCACCAAACTTGACTCTTCTCTTAATTAGCGAGCCAATAACGGGATGACATTCCGTCGTGTTAGAGCCGATGACGAAGAAAAGTTCGGTCTTCTCAAAATCGGAATAAGAGTTGCTCATCGCTCCTTGACCGAAAGCAGCAATTCCCCCGACCACAGTAGAGGCGTGGCATAGTCGGGCGCAATGGTCAATGTTGTTGGTTCCTATCACAGCACGAACGAATTTCTGCATAACATAGTTATCTTCATTGGTGCACTTAGCTGAACTTAAGGCGGCGATACTATCTGCTCCGCGATCCTTCTTGAGTTCAAGGAGCTTATTTGCCACCAGCTCAAGAGCCTCATCCCAGCTAGCTTCACGAAAGATTTCATGCACTTTCCCATTGTGCCCTGTCTCCCGTGTGGTGCCAGGGATTCGGATAAGGGGTGTTGTTAGCCTTTCAGGATGGTTAATAAAATCGTATCCCCAGCGTCCTTTAACGCACAGGCTGCCCTTGTTAGCTGGACCCTCAGAGTCACCGCGCACGGAAACAATCTTATTATCTAGAACACCTAAGTAGAGGGAGCAGCCAACTCCACAATAGGGACAAATGGTTTTAACCTCTTTGGCAGGTGGCTTTTCCCATTTAGGCACCAGTGCACCGGTAGGACATCGCGCAACACATTCACCACAGGACTTACAGATGGATTCGACAATCGGTTTATCACCGAAGGTGGCCACCCTTGCTGAGTTGCCTCGGAAAGCTAAGTCAATGGCACCGACGACAGCTATTTCATGGCAAGCTCGCACACACTTGCCACAAAGAATGCACTTGTTCGGGTCACGGATGAATGCCGGATGGCTTTTATCCATAGGAAGCACTTGAGCGCTTTTTCGCAGGCGGTCGATATGCTCTTGTTCTATGCCCAGATAGCGGGCAATTTTAAGTAGCTCACAGTCCTGGTTTCTAGCACAGGTGAGACAATCGCCGTGATGATTGGCGATGATAAGCTCCATAGTGATTCGGCGTGACCGATTTACCCGTTCTGTCTCGGTGTGCACCACCATACCATCGGTTGCTGGTGTAGTACATGAGCCAACCAGGCCCCGCATTCCTTCAATCTCAACCACGCAGAGGCGACAACCTCCATAAGGCTTGAGGTCAGGGTCATAACATAGCGTGGGAATATAGATGCCAGCATTCAGTGCCGCTTCAAGCACAGTGGCTCCCTTTTCCGCTATGACCTCGCGATCATTGATGGTCAGCTTGATGGTATCCACTTTTCTTTCCTCTATTTTGGTCGGAGCGACTACAGTCATTGTTGCCTCCTCTTTATTAATCTTCTTCTAGGTCGCATCTTAAGCACCTCTTTGCTTCCTCAATTGCCATTTCTTCTCCAAGACCAAGCTCTACTTCAGCGAAGCTACAAAGTCGCTCGCTTAGAGTCAAGGTAGGTATGGAAATGCGGTGCCTTTCCCCTTCCTCAAGCTCAGGTAATGTCTCTATTTCTTCAGGTGGTGCCAGCGCTTCGTCTATTATCCCGCTACCGCCTAGATATTTGTCTATAGAAACCGCTGCGTGCTTTCCAGCAGCAATAGCTTCAATGGCTGTGGCTGGGCCAGTCACAGCATCACCACCAGCAAAAACACCTTCCCTAGTTGTGGCTAAAGTATCATCGTCAACCCGGATAGTATTTCCTCTTTCCAAAGGAAGTCCAAATTT
>JGI24025J20009_10001413_pt1 | contig 18136 bp, 11 predicted proteins | sample Cruoilmetagenom3_FD_20009 | JGI IMG/M metagenome (IMG submission 20009) | reverse complement strand
AGAATTCTGAAAGGAAGAGTATCGTCTTTTCTTGATACTCCACAGTTCACATTATAGAGCCTCTTCAGGTTAAATATTCTCTCTCCGGCCTTCATAAATTCCTCCAGGCTCATATTCCAGCCTGTAATAAAATTTAACCAATCAAGAAGATTGCTCACGCTTACTCCTCCAAAAAGAGTAAATTTACATATAGCCAAAGAATCAAAAAGGCACATAAGATTCTGCAATTTAGCTACAAACTCTCCTTTTCCCACTTGCCCAAAGGGCTCCTGAACCTTTGAATATCCTAACTCAGGAGAGGTTAATCCTCTTTCAAAGACATGAGTAAACCCCTGCAAGTGACAGGCTCCTCTATTAGAGGTAGCATAGCCTAAGGCTATACTATTATAAGCTCTGGGATCATGAGCAGGAAAGGCTAATCCTTTGGAATGAATAGCAAACTCTAAGGCAAGTCCTCCTATTTTTTGAGAAGCCCTGGCTACTCCTTCGCCTAAAAGCTTTCCCAGCCCTTTCCCTTCTCCTATTTGATGGATCATTTCTATTAAGGCTTCAGGGTTTCCCCACCTAAGAGAAACTCCTCCCGCGTCTTCTTTCTTAATTAATCCTCTTTCATAAGCTTCCATTGCGAAAGCTATGGCTCCTCCTACCTCAATGGTATCTATACCATATCTATTACATAATTCGTTAGCCTTAGCGATTGCTTCTAAATTATCTACCAGGCATGAGCCTCCCATTAAGCCCAATGTTTCATATTCTGGGCCTGCTCCTTCAACACCAGCATAAGGACCTTCTGAGATTTTTACTTTCCTTCCGCATCCAATGGGGCACCCTGCACAGTGATAGTGGCCTAAAAGGATGGTTTCAGCCATCTCCTCTCCACTTATTCTTTCGGCTTTATCCCATTCTCCCTCACGCCAGTTCTTTATGGGAAAGTCTCCTATCTGCTCACAGGGAATTACTAAATTAGCTGTCCCAAGATTTTTTAATCTTTTGGGGATCTCTCTCATAGAGGGAATTATTTCCTTTAAGGATTTTTTAAGCTTTTCCTCATAAAAGACTTTCGGCTTTTTCGACCCTCTTACTACAACTGCTTTTAACTTTTTAGAGCCAGCTACAGCTCCCAGACCACACCTGGCAGCTGCACGGCTATCTTTACCATCAGTGAAAATTCCAGAAATTCTTATTAACTTTTCTCCCGCCGGGCCAATACTGCTCACTACTATGTCTTTTCCTATCTCTTCTTTGAGGACTTGATCTACCTCATAATTATCCTTTCCCCAAAGATAACCTGCTCCCCTTATTTCTATCTCACCATTATCTATATAGAGATAAACTGGCTCCTCAGAGCTACCCTTAATTACTATTCCCCCATAGCCTGTTCTTTTTAACTCTTTTCCCCAGTATCCTCCCACACTCGCTTCTCCCCAAATTCCTGTAAGAGGAGATTTAGCCACAACGCTATGTCTTCCGCAAGGAACAGGGGTTCCCGTAAAAGGGCCTGCCATAAAGATAAGAAGGTTATCTTCTCCTAAAGGGTCTATATTAGGAAAAGTCTCCTCATACAAAATTTTTGCTGCCAGGCCACTTCCTCCAATATATTTTCGGGTAATATCCTCAGATAAGCTGTGGGTTTCTATCTTTTTTTCTGTTAGATTTACCCTGAGTATTTTTTCTGAATATTTATCTTGCATATCAAACCTCCATTATTGGTGTATATTTTAAGGAAAATCAGACCTATAATGTGCCCCGATGCTTTTTCTTCTGGAAATAGCAGCCTTTATAATTATTTCAGCAAGTGCAAGCAAATTTTTAGTCTCAAAATCTTTTTTAAATTCGCTGACATTGTTTGTCCTTATTACCTTGATCTTTTTTTGCAAACTTGAAATCTTTTCAAGAGCTAAAGTTAATCCTTCCTTATCTCTGATTATACCCACATAATCCCACATTACTTTCTGGAGTTCAGATTTAATTGGTTCCGAAAGCTTACCTCCTTCCTTATAGTCCGTATTAATTATCTTCTCGCACATTTTGATAAATTTGTGCATTGAAATTACAGATTTAATAGATTGAGCTTGAATCACAGCGAAGTTTCCTGCTCTTGAGCCAAAGACAAATATATCTGTAGCAGAACTTCCAGAGATCCGATTAGCTCCATGAATACCTCCGCTCACCTCACCAGCAGCATAAAGGCAGGGAACAGTTGTTTGACATCTCTCATTTATTTTTATACCTCCCATCAGGTAATGAGAGGCAGGAGCAACCTCTACAGGTTCTCTCTTTAAATCTATACCTCTGGACATAAGATGCTTAAAAAGAGAAGAAAACCCTTTTTCTATTATTTCTTTTGGTAGAGATGAAGCATCAAAAAAAACGCCATTGTGAGCACTCCCATATCCGCTTGAAATTTCAGAAAAGATTGCCCTTGTTAAAATACTTTTGGATGAGAGCTCCTTTTTTTTCTCATTGTATTTTAACATAAACCTCTCCCCTTTTGAGTTGAGTAAAAGAGCCCCTTTTCCTAAAAGAGCTGTTGGCATAAGAGAGCCTTTGATAGATTCAGGATAGATTATTATTGTAGGCTCAAACTGTACAAACTCCATATCAACCAATCTCGCCCCACAATTATGAGCTAATACATATCCATCACCGGTTATATCCTTAGAATTAGTAGTAAATGAATAAAGATTCCCTGCTCCTCCACTGGTAAGTATGGTTACTCTTGAGCTAACGGCTAAAAGGTCACCATTTTTTAAATCGACTCCTAATGCTCCTATTATACGAGATTCATATAAAATAAGATTTACTATTAAAACATCATCTAAAATTTTAATATTATCTCTTTCTTTAATTTTCCTTAATAAGCATTTTAAAATTTCCTCTCCCAGCATATCTTTATAATATGTTGATCTTGGGTAAGCATTGCCTGATGTAAGGCGCTGTCTAAATTTGCCGCTTTGCCTTTCAAACGGAACTCCAAGCTCTACTAAATTGGTAAACACTTTTATGGAATCTTCAGTTAGAATACGGACTAAATCAGAATCATTAAGATTTCCTCCTTCTCTTAATGTATCTTTTAAAAATGTTTCGGGGTTATCTCTGGAATCCTCGTGTCCAAGAGGAACATTAAATGCTGAAATATATTTAGTACTGCTCTCATCTTTGGAAACCAAAATAACTCTTCCTTTATAGTCTGAAGCCTTAAGAGCAGCCATTAAGCCCGCTCCACCTTTCCCAATAATTAAGAGGTCACAGTCAAGAGCTTCTCCTATTGATAATTCTATTTTCATTTATCAGCCTATTTTTCGGCTCGCTTAGTTTTTTGTGGGAATATATTCTCTTCACCTCAACTCTGAAATCTATACATCTATAGTTGTCTTTTGTTTTAATCTAAAAAATCTTGGGGCGAGGTAAATAAGTATTAATATAACTGCCAAAAAAGGTAAAAGTACTATGCTCATCTCAAGAAGAGAATCGTGATAAACAAGTGAAGGGAACTTTAAAAATAATAGTGGAATCAAAAATCCCGGTACACAGAAAAGAAAAGCAATCACTCCAGTTTTATTAATTTTAGCCTTTGCTATTCCCGCAGCAGCGTAAGAAGATATCGCTACTGGTGGAGTTACCATCGACACCACAGCGTAATATAGGATAAACAGGTGAGAAACTAAAGGGGCGTAGCCGAGTCTTACCATTGCCGGAGCCATCAGGATCGATGCAGAAAGGTAAGCTCCAACTGTAGGCATTCCCATCCCCAGAAGTAAGACAGATACTATGATTATTAGCAAACCTAAGGCTATATGAATTTCGCATACCTCGACAAGGGAGCCGGTTATTTTGATACCGAGACCCGAATAATCTACCACTCCAATTACAATTCCCGCAAGTGCACAGGCAATCGCTACCATTGCTGCCGATCTTGCCCCTGCCTCAGTCGCCTTAAGAAAACGCGTTAAGGTGAGTCTTGTATGTTTGCGGAAGAAACTCACTCCAAAAAGAAGTATAATAGCTCTAAAAGCAGCCATGGTGAGGGTTACTAAACGAGCGATTTGAATCACCAGTACCACTACCGGGATTCCCAGATGCCAATATTGACGGATAGTCTTTTTAGCATCGGGTAATTCCTCAACTCTTAGAGGTCTTATATTATGCTTCACTGAATATATATGGATTATTACAAAGAGACATATGTAATAAAGTATTGCTGGAATAATGGCAGCTATGGCGATTTCCCAGTAGGGTCTTCCCAGAAGATATGCCATCAAGAAGGCTGATGATCCCATAATTGGCGGCATTATCTGTCCCCCTGTGGATGCACTAGCCTCTACGGCAGCGGCTACCTCTGCAGAAAATCCCCCTTTTTTCATTAAGGGAATTGTGATAGTTCCTGTGGTGACCACATTAGCTGCTGCACTCCCGCTTATGCTGCCTACAAGACTACTCGCAACTACAGCACTCTTTGCGGCACCTCCCCATGTTCTTCCCATAGTAGCCAGAGATATATCGGTAAGCAATCGATCTCCTCCTGTTGCATTAAGATAGGAAGAGAGAATAACAAAGTAATAGACAAATGTTACCGAGACTCCAAGAGCTACTCCATACATTCCGAAATCCGTCATAGCCTGAAGGTCAATCATATGAAGAAGAGATAGTCCATGATGAGATAACATACCTGGGAGATATGGTCCAAAGATTCCGTAAAATAGAAAAATGATAGCAAAAATTGAAAGAAAAGCGCCGATAACTCTCCTGCCAGCTTCAAGCAGGAGAATTATCATGCTTACTCCAATAATTTTATCAAGAATAGTCAGGGGATGATATGTGGCCCATCGGGTGAGTATACGGTCATAATCGAGAATATAGTGAGTTGCAGAAATAGCGATAAGTATTAAGGGAATCAAGTTGAGAAGTATTTCCAAACTGCGGAATGTTTTGTTACCTGTTTTACTACCCCTTCCCAATTTTAAAGGGTAGATAAGATAAGCCAAAAACATGGCAAAAGAAAGATGGACAGGGCGGACTAAAATCATACCGGGAAAACCAGACGCTGCCCAGTAAAGTTGAAAACAGAGCCAAACTCCACTCACTGTCAATATTGCCCATTTTCTCCAGGACAAAATCCACTTATCTTCCCAAAATTTTACCTTCACCGTTTCCCATCTTTCCTGTTTCCTTTATAGAATCTCCCTGCCTCCAAAATACTCGTAGAGGAGGCAGGGAACTATTCAATTTATCACTTCATATATCCTTTATCTTTGTAGTATGCTTCGGCGCCGGGATGAAGGGGAACTCCAGCACGGTATTCTTTCTTCCACGCTTCTTTGGGATTAAATAGCTTTAATCCAGAAGCTACGCTTACAAGATAGTCCCTGTTTTCCTCAAGAGCTTTTGTGAGCACATAGGCTACCTCGAAAGGCATATCATCTCGCACTAGAAGAATGGTATACCATCCTATACCCATTGGGATATCCTCAGTAACTCCTCGAAATCCCCACTCTTTTTTTATAGGTGTGGGAAGGGAACCATACTTTTCAACCATACTTTTGATAACCTCTTTCTCCATAGGAAGAAAAACCATTTCTGTTAAGGTGGTCAATTCTGTCCAGGAGGGATGGCCAGCCTGAATAACATGCCACATAGCATCAGCATGTCTGTCCATTATTGCTGTCACATTCGTCTTGAAATCCGCATGAATCACTTCTCCTCCCCATTTTTTTATATCTTCATAGGTGAGATCATACTCTTTCAATATAAGTCGAGCCCGAAGTTCACCGCATGCCCCCGGAGGCAAAGTTCTAAGACGTATAGGTGGTTTCTTTTCCACCAGGTCTTTAATTGACCAGACTCCGTACTTTTCTGCAAATTTCCTCGCTACTGCTGCGCTATAGGAATACTCATCCATAAGAGATGCTAAAACTCTAATGTTTTTTATTCCTTCTTCTGGATAATCTGGCCAGATATCTGTTCTTCCTTCATACGCCCACTTAGCTATGTCATGCTGCATGCAAGATATGTTGTATTCTTTCTTTACTCCTACAACTATAGGGGTAGGAATCCCGGCCAATGGAGAAGGAACAATATCTATTTTTGAACCCGCAGGAAGATATTTATCCCATACCCCTGCCATTGCTGAACCATATACATGCCACGCACTTCCTGGTAGAAATACTAACATTTTTAGATCAAATGGAGTTTTCACACTTATCTCACTGGCTTTCACACTTTCTACCATAAGTCCCTGAGTGGCAAACGTCATAAGCATGATAATTACTAAGAATATCCTCCCCCACCTTAATTTTTTCTCTTTTGTCATTTCTATCTCCTTTTTAATAAATAAAAGTTATATTCATTAAATCCATCCACGCCGGGAACGAATACAATTAATTTTTATAGTTCGTTCCTCTTCCCTCAAATGATAGTTTCTTTCTCAAGATGTATAATCTTGAGAAGACGCAGACTATTTCTCTGATCACCTCCTTTCTTTTTTGATGAATAATCTCATCACTCCACAGACTTTCAGTTTTAAATCTTCTTATCCAGGTCCCTGATATGGATAATATTTATGATAAGGTTTGGACCGGGGATAGAGGTCCATTCCTGCCAGTTTTTCCATAGCGATAGCATTATTTGGACAAACTTCTTTGCAAAGACCACATCCATCACATTTTGATAGATCAACCTTTGCTTTTTTATCCACAATGTCAATAGCAAAGTAAAAACAGCTGCGCTTACATATAGCACATCCATCACACTTAGAAGGCTCAACTACTGCATAAATACCTGGTGTTCCTCTTTCAATCTTATCCGGAGACATAATATAGGGAAGAGCGATCCCTCTCATCTCCTCTAAATTTGAATACCCCTTTTTCTCCATAAAGGCTTCCATATCCCTCTTCCAGGATTTTACTACATCATATCCGTGAACCATTACAGAGGCACAGGATTGTACCACATCCGCTCCCACCATAATGAATCTTACCACATCTTCCCAATCGTATACTCCCATATTTCCCATTATGGGAACTTTAACTCGAGGTGAAGTTTTAGCAACCCATTTTAATCCATAGCCAATTAAGTATGGCCCACCCCAACCTGTTATACTTCCAAAGGGATAAGGCTTTGCTGAATCAATATCGATCCATATTCCCGAGAGTCTATGAGCCACTGTTAAAGCTAATGCTCCAGCTTTCTCAAAAGTAACAGCCCATTCTGAGACATCGCCAACTTGAGAAGATATCTTAGGAGAAAAAGGGATTTTTAAAGTCTTTTTTGCCAATTTTATCACTTCTTCACCTTGTTTCATCAGGCGCCATCCAAGCATAGGACCTTCTGTCTTTGTTCCCGGTTCTCCTGCATAGGGGCAACCAAAATTTAACTCAACCATATCTGCTCTGGTTTCATTAATAAGCTTCATATACTTTTCCCAGCTCTCAGGATTATCGCCCATAATACTTGCGATGATAACTCCCTCATCCCCTACTGCATCTTTTGATTCATCTATCATCTTTAAGTAATCCTCCTCATTAAGCACCGAAGCATCCTCTATAACCGAGATAGTAAAATATCGAGGGGTTTTTTGAGGATAATCTGGATAATTCTTATACTCCCAGAGTTTAAATCTTGGCCTGGCTACTACTCTACTATGTTCCTGAGGAAATAATGTTTTTACAACTGCTCCACTCCATCCAGCCTCAATTCCTCTTTTAATATTCTCCGCACTCATTGTTGGAGTTGCTGAAGCGAGAACAAAAGGGTTCTTAAATTTTACTCCACATACTTCAACAGACATATCTACATTTTCTATCAACTTAATTACCTCCTTTTATTTTATTTTTATAGCTTATTATCACACTATTTGCTACACTATGTAGATGTTTAATCATTAATTCTTCTGCTAATTTCCCTTCCTCTTTTCTCATTGCATCTAAAATTTGCTTATGCTCTTTGACTGAGTTCTCCACCCTTCCTGGAAGGCTCCAGGAAATATCCCTGGGGAAATTCTTTAACATATCTTCAATGACATAATACAGTCGATCATTTTTGCTCGCTTTACATATAACTTTATGAAATTTATCATTTAAAATAGTTACCTTCTTTAAGTTATTTTTATGAAGCTCCATCTCTTCTGTAAGCTTTACAAGTTTATTTAGTTCCGTTTTTGCAATATTTTCTGTAGCTATTCTTACTGCATAACCCTCTAATATTCCTCTTATCTCAAAGCACTCTTTTATCTCCTTTGAAGAGAATGTGTAGACAATGGTTCCTTTATAAGGGAGATCTTTCACTAATCTTTCTTCTCCTAATTTCAGGAGAGCTTCCCTTACAGGGGTTCTGCTAACTTTTAACGCTTCTGCAAGTTCGCCCTGATTTAATTTCTGGCCCGGTTTCAAATCACCATCTAAGATAGCCTTTTTTAATATGCGATATATCTTTTCACTTATTTTAACATGTTCCACAACTTCCATATTTATCTTCATATTACCCTCGTAATAATTATATATTGGATTTTGGATATCATATTTAGTATAACCCATATCTATTTTTTTGTCAAGTGCCCATCCCTCATCCAAAAAATTGAAGACAGACCTCAGTTTGAAAGATTTTAAGAACATAAACTTCATTTTTCGTTGAAAGGAATCCTGCAATTACTTTATACATTTTAGTATTTTTGTTCTTCTCTTACTGCTTTAAATCTATTTTAAGTGAAATTCAACTGCCTAAAAAATATAAACCTATTTCGTTGATTGGAGTTTTTAGCTTGACATAACCCTTCTAACTGCCCAATGTCTCACAGACACCAATTCTAAAATACATCTTTAATTGAGCAAAAGCTGCCTTTTCAACAATTCCTCTTGCATCAGGGTAAACCTCGAGACTGTTGAAATTATTGAGAACGTAATTACGAAGGCCATTACCAATAAAGTAATGAAGATTTCTAAAAAAGTCAGAAATCTCTGATTTCGCAGATAAAAATCCAGATTACACAGATAGATTATCCTTACTAAATTAGTGTAATCATTTTTAAAAATCTGTATAATCAGAGGCCTCTGGAGGTTTTTCAGAGGCCTTTAATGAGAGAATTGACAAAAATTTTGGAGAGTATATACTATTTATAGATTATTTTAAACCATTTCGGCTTTTTAAAGTTAAAGGTTTGATATATACGGGTGCTCGTAAGAGCTAAAGGGAAGAGGGTGGGAAGCCCTCACGGTCGCGCCGCTGTAACCGGTACGAAATCTACATAAACCACTGCATAGCAATCAAGCAAATGGGTGAATGGGATGATGGGTAAAATGATGAAAATCATTGCTTGCGGGAAGGGTGGAAAGTAGGGAAACCCCTTTTAGGGGAAAAACCGGGAGTCAGAAAACCTGCTCGTATATACTCACCCTTCTTCTTCGCGAGATGAGAAGCTGAGGGTTTTTTATCTTAGCCTAAAAGAAAGGAAACCCCCGTTCTTCAAAAGAAGAAGAGCGGGGGTTTTTATTTAATAACAAAATTGAGGGAGATTTATATGAAAATCAGTTATCGACTAATTAGTGTTCTGATAGCCCTTTTTATCTTAATTGTTATAAGCCAATTTTTCCTCTGGAGAAGAGTTCGTAGAGAAGTAGCCGTTAAGAAGTATCCCCAAAGAATCGTTTCCCTCTCACCAAGTAATACAGAAATTCTTTTTGCTCTTGGCCTTGAAGATAGAATAGTGGGAGTTACCGACCAATGCGATTATCCTCCTCAGGCAGAAAAGATAGATAAAATAGGAGGTTACTTCACCTCTAATGTTGAAAAGATTATAGACAAGGAGCCGGATTTAGTATTAGCAGCTTATGGAAACAAAAGAGAGAGTATCGCCACTCTAAAAAAGCTTGGACTAACTGTGGTAGGCTTGGACCCTAAAAATCTTGAAGATATCTTAAGAGATATTCAGTTGGTGGGGAAGATGGCTGGCCAAGAGGAAAAAGCGGAGAAAATAATCTCAGCTATGAAAAAAAGAATTGAAGCAGTAAAAGGTAGAAATACAACAATTCCTCATCAAGAAAGGATAAGAGTTCTTTATCTGTGCTGGTATCCTGAGCTCTGGGCAGCGGGTAGAGGAACATATCCCGATGAGTTAATCAGAATAGCAGGAGGCAAAAATATTGTCGGTGATATAGAAAGCTGGAAAATAATAAGTAAGGAAACAGTAATTGCTCGTGACCCTGAGGTAATTATCTGTTCCGGAAATGGTGGAAAATCGGTAATTATCCAGGAAAATATACTCAAGGATACTGAATTGCAAAAAATCACGGCTGTTAAGGATAACCATATATATGCTATTATTGATGCAGATATAATTGAGCTTCCTGGACCAAGAATAGTAGAAGGATTAGAGAAAATAGAGGAGTGTCTTCATCAATATGCTCAACACTAATTTACTTTCAGGTAAATAGAATCCAGTAGTTCTGAGTTTAACTAAAAATGTCCGTAAAGTCTATAATGATTCAAGGAACAGGTTCTGGGGTAGGCAAAAGTGTCCTGGTAGCCGCCTTATGCAGAATTTTTAAAAGGGATGGCTATCGAGTGGCTCCTTTTAAAGCTCAAAATATGGCTCTTAATTCCTATGTTACCATCAAGGGGGAAGAGATGGGAAGAGCTCAAGTAGTTCAGGCGGAAGCTGCAAAATTGGAGCCCGAGGTAGAAATGAATCCTGTATTAATTAAACCTGCTGCCGACACTAAAGCTCAGGTCATTCTCCTCGGGAAATCGATAGGTAATTTTGAAGCTATGGAATATCATCAATTTAAATTAAACCTTTTGAAAGTGGTAAAAGGATCCTATCAGAAGTTAGCAAAAAAGTTTGAGATTATAGTTATTGAGGGAGCGGGGAGCCCCGCAGAAGTAAACTTAATGGAAAAAGATATTGTAAATATGAGAGTTGCCCGGATGGCTAAAAGTCCTGTAATATTGGTAGGAGATATAGATAAAGGAGGAGTTTTTGCATGGATATGGGGAACCATTGATTTGCTTCCTCTTGAAGATAAGAAAAAGATAAAGGGAGTTATTATTAACAAGTTTAGAGGAGATAAAAAGATACTTGAGCCGGGCTTAAAATTCTTGGAAAGAAAGATTCATTCTCCAGTGCTTGGAGTTATTCCCTATTTTAAAGATATAAGAATTCAGGAGGAGGACTCTCTACCTCTAAAATATAGAGATTTCTCTAAAAAGGGAGAGATTAAAATTGAGGTGATATACCTTCCTCATCTCTCTAATTTTACTGATTTTGATTATTTAAAAGAAGAAAGAGGGGTTTCTCTTAGATTTACAGAAGAAGGGCAATCTTTAGCTGACTCTGATGTGATAATTATTCCCGGGAGTAAAAATACCCTTGATGACCTCTTCTATTTAAGAGAGAGAGGGTATGATAGAGAGATTATTAATTTAGCTAAAAATGGAAAAGTTGTGGTGGGAATCTGTGGAGGATTTCAGATGTTGGGTGCAGGGATTGACGACCCTTATCATATAGAGAGTCATCGAGGACGGATAGAAGGATTGAATCTATTGGATGTTTACACGAAGATAGAGAGAGAGAAGATAACTCATCAGGTAAAGGCGGTCCCTTTAAAGATCTTTGATTCCTCTCAAATCTTAACTGGCTATGAGATTCATACAGGAAGGACAAAACTGGGGAAAAATATCAGCCCTCTTTTCAGGATAATCCAGCGCTCTCATTGGAAAGTAGAAGTTCTGGATGGAGCAATAAATAAAGAAAACAATATTCTTGGCACTTACATTCACGGGGTTTTCGATAATGATGAGTTCAGGAGAGAATTTATTAACTACGTTCGCAAAAGAAAAGGGTTACCTCTTTTAAAAAGTAATGATAAATGTATCAATCGGGAAGAAGAGTATGAAAAATTAGCTGACCTCGTAGAAGATAATTTAAACAAGAGCCTTCTCTACCAGATTTTAGAGAGAGGATTGTAAAATTAGTGCTTAAATCCAGAAGAAAATTTATAGGTTTTTTACTTCTAATAGGGGTAATTACTTTCTGGGTGAGTTTATCTATGGGCTCAGTATCTGTTTCGGTTAAAGATATACTTAAAATAATAATCCATAGACTCCCTTTTTTAAACAATTGGATTAAGAGTGAGCCTGCCCCCCAGAAATATGAGCTAATTATCTTAAATTTAAGGTTGCCCCGCATTCTTTTAGCTATGCTGGTAGGTTCAGGATTAGCCACAGCTGGGGCAGCTATGCAGGGATTATTTAAAAATCCTTTAGCCAGTCCCTATGTAGTGGGAGTATCTTCAGGCTCATCCTTTGGAGCTGCTTTAGCAATACTTCTTTTGCCGGGAATATTTTCTGTTCCTCTTTCAGCTTTCTTTACAGGCCTCGTAACTATTTTTTTAGTTTATAGAATTTCCAAAAGTGATAGTAGGGTTCCTGTGGAAACTCTACTGTTAGCGGGAATAGCAGTGGGCCTCTTTTTTTCCGCTATTACTTCTTTGATAATGTATATCTCTGCCCAAAGCGTCCACCATCTTGTTTTCTGGATGATGGGAGGATTTGGAAATGCAAACTGGGATAATGTGATAGCAGCTACTCCTTTTATTGGATTTGGAATTCCTGCCATCTATTACTTTTCCCGAGAACTAAATGTAATGCAGTTGGGTGAAGAATCAGCTACTCATTTAGGTGTAGAGATAGAGAAGGTTAAAAAGATTCTACTTATCCTCTCTTCTCTGATTACTGCATCTGCAGTAGCCGTGAGCGGAGTAATTGGATTCGTGGGATTGATTATACCTCATATAACCCGAATTATAGTAGGCCCTGACCATCGAATTGTTATACCAGTCTCATCTTTAATTGGAGGTATTTTTCTTATCTGGTGCGACAGCTTAGCCAGAACAGTTATTGCTCCAGTGGAGTTACCGGTAGGAATAATTACATCCTGCTTTGGTGCTCCTTTTTTTATTTATCTTTTAAAGAGGTAGGATAGATATGTTAAAAGTCGAGAGAATAAATTGTTGTCTTGAGAACACCTTAATTCTTAGAGATATAAGTTTTCAGGTAACTAAAGGAGACTTTCTGGGAATAGCCGGTCCTAATGGATCGGGGAAAACCACTCTTTTGCGAACAATTAGCGGAATCTTACCCCCTGTTAAAGGAAAGGTATATCTGGAAAGAGAAGATATGAGTCAAATGGACAAAAAGAGAATCGCCAGAAAAATAGCCATGGTTCCCCAGAATACCTTCATAACTTTCCCTTTCACTGTTAGGGAGGTAGTTGCAATGGGAAGAACTCCCTATTTGCATAGGTTTGAAAGAGAAGGAAAAAAGGATTTAAAGAAAGTTAAGGAGAGCATGCTCCTCACCAGAACCTGGCATTTAAGAGATAAAAGAGTTACCGAAATAAGTGGGGGAGAATTACAGATGGTAGTGATAGCTCAAGCTTTAGCTCAAGATACAGAGCTACTTTTTTTAGATGAACCCACTTCTCATCTGGATATAAATTATGAGCTGGAGGTACTTTCTCTTATTGCCCGTTTAAATAAGGAACGGTTGCTCATTGTAATTTTAGTAACTCATAATCTTAATTTAGTTGCCCGATACTGTCAAAAACTCATTCTCCTTAAAGAGGGTAAAATCTATACCCAGGGAGAAGTAGAAGATGTTCTTACTTCTGAGAATATTAAAAGTGTTTATCATGTAAAGGCTCTGGTTAAAAAACATCCTCTCACCGGCTCAATTTACACTTTCCCTCTCTGCTTTAATGGAAAAACTGAGACTAAAAAAAGAGAAAAAATTCATCTTGTTTGTGGAGGTGGCTCAGGTAGTGCTTTAATGAGAGAATTGTGGGACAGAGGATATGAAGTAAGTGCAGGAGTAACCAATGTGTTTGACGCTGATTTTGAGACGGCAACTCTGCTTAACGTTCCCCTTGTAGGAGAGGCTCCTTTCTCTCCCATAACTGATGAATCCTACCGGAAGAACCTGAGAATGATAAGAGAGTCAAAAGCAATTATTTTGGCTGAGATTCCTTTTGGTGAAGGAAATCTATTAAATCTGAAAGCAGTGAGGCAAGCTCTAAAGGAAGGAATGAGAGTAGTGATAATTAATAAGACCCCTATCCATGAAAGAGACTATACAAAAGGGCGAGCTACGCGGATATTTGAAGATTTAAAAAGAGAGGGGGCTATTTTCGTTAAGGATGAAAAAGAGGCTCTTTCTCTAATAGAAAAAATCTTGAACCCAGATTCGGTAATCTGAATCAACTCATCTACCCATTCACCCATTTACCCATCATCTCATTCGCTTGACAAATCTCTGGTTTGTATTATTATGAAAGTGAATTTAAGAAAGGGGAACGGTGAGAATGGCAGTAGAAGTTCTCAATAGAGAAGTTTTAGTATTAAATAAGTTATGGCAAGTGGTTGATATATGTTCGGTTAAAAGAGCCTTTTGCTTAGTATATCTAAAACACGCCGCGGTAGTGTTAAAAGAAGGGGGTTCTTTTTATACTTTTGGTTTTGAGGAATGGAAAGATTTTTCCCAAAATTCTGCTCGAGATGATGATATAGTAAGAACGGTTACCTATAATATCAGAATACCCCATATTATTCTTTTGATTATTTACGATAGAATGCCTCCTCGAGAGGTGAAGTTTACCAGGAACAATATATACAAAAGAGATAAGAATATATGCCAGTACTGCGGAAAAAAATTTAAAACTGAAGAGCTAAATATAGACCATGTAGTTCCTCTCTCAAGAGGAGGAAAACATACCTGGAGTAATGTGGTATGTTCTTGTATTTCCTGTAATTTACGGAAGGGCAGCAAGACTTTAAGTGAAGCCAGGATGAGCCTTATTAGAAAGCCGAGAAAACCGAGCTGGCGCTCATTCGTTAAAGATAGTCTTGTTGATGTAAAAGAGGAAAGCTGGAAGAGCTTTCTCGACCTTGCCTATTGGAATATAGAATTAGAGCAGGACAAAAAATGAGTTTCCTTTCTCCTCTAATTCTAAAGACAGATTTTCCCGGATTAAAACTTTTAAAAAGAGGAAAAGCAAGAGATATTTATGAGGTAGAAGATAAACTTCTTATAGTAACCACAGATAGAGTATCTGCCTTTGATTGTGTCCTTCCCGACGGAATTCCTTATAAAGGAAAAGTTCTCACTGGCTTATCAGAGTTCTGGTTTAATCTTACCAGAGATATTATTCCTAACCATTTAATTACTACCGATGAGGATAAATTCCCTCGCGAGCTAACCCCCTTTAAAAAAATTTTAAAGGGAAGAGCAATGTTAGTTAAAAAAGCAGAGCCCATAAAGATAGAATGTGTAGCTCGAGGATATCTAACAGGCTCTGCTTATAGTGAATATAAAGAGAGAGATTCTGTGACTGACATTAAACTCCCCAGCGGCTTAAGAGAAGCTGATTGTTTACCTGAGCCTATCTTTACTCCCGCTACAAAAGCATCTGAAGGACACGATGTAAATATCAGTATGAAAAAGATGACAGAGCTCATCGGAGATAAATTAGCTGAAAAATTAAAAGAAAAAACTTTAAGCATTTATAAGAGAGCACAGAAACTGTTGAAATCAAAAGAAATTATTCTCTCTGATACGAAATTAGAATTTGGAATATTTAAAAAAGAGGTTATTTTGATTGATGAGCTTTTAACTCCTGATTCCTCAAGGTTTTGGCTTGAGAAGAATTATGAGCCCGGGCATCCACAGATAGGCTTTGACAAACAATTCTTAAGAGATTATTTAGAGAGTATAAATTGGGATAAAAATCCTCCTGCCCCTACCCTACCCCCCTCTATAATAAAAAAAACGAGTGGGAGATACCTTAAAGCTTACCAGATGATTACGGGAGAAAAGCTCAACAAAAATAGCTAAAAAGTGGAGAATTGGAAAGAATAGAAAAATTTTTGTCTTATTTAAAAGAAAAAGAGGAATTTAAAAAGAAAATTGTTTATAGCTATATTCTTCCCCCTAAAAAAGAGGAAACATCTTCTTTAGTTTTACCTTCCCTCCTTAAAGGAGCTTTACCCAAAATTGGTATTAATCATTTTTACCTTCATCAAGCGCAAGCTTTAAAGAATATAAGAGAGGGAAAAGATGTAATGGTCTGCACTCCTACTGCTTCCGGGAAAACCTTAATTTACAATATCTCCGTAGCAGAATCTCTACTGAAAGATAGTCGGAAATGTGCTCTCTATATCTTTCCCTTAAAGGCTTTAGCTAGAAATCAATTGGAAACAATTAATGAGCTTAATTTAGCTCTGGGAGACCACCATTTCCGAGTTGCTGTTTATGATGGAGGAACTATGCCCTACCATCGCCAGAAAATAAGAGAAAGCCTTCCCCGAATACTTTTAACCAATCCTGATATGCTCCACTTAAGCTTGCTTCCCTATCATTCTCTATGGAAAAATTTATTTTCTCATCTTCAATATGTAATCTTAGATGAAGTTCATAGTTACAGTGGAGTCTTTGGCTCTCAGGTGGGTAATGTAATCAGACGTTTGAGAAGAATCTCTCATTTTTATGGAAGCAACCCTCAATTTATTGCCTCTTCAGCTACAATGGCAAATCCCTCCTTTTTTATAAGAAAACTTGTAGGTAAACCATTCGAGGTAATATCTCAAAGCTATAGCCCCTCTTCATCCAAGGAATTCCTCTTCTACTCTCCAATCAACTCTCCCTATAGAGAAGCAAAAGCTCTATTAGTAGAGTGCGTTAAAGCCGGGCTTAAAACAATTGTCTTTACTAAAGCAAGAAAAATTACTGAACTTATTTATACCTGGATTCTTAAAGAAAATCCTTCCCTCTCTTCTCTTATTGTTCCTTATCGAGCGGGATATCTTCCTGAGGATAGAAGAGAAGCAGAACAGAAACTTTTTCGGGAAGAGCTCTTAGGGGTAATTGCCACCAGCGCTTTAGAGCTGGGAATCGATATAGGGAGTCTGGATGTTTGCATTTTGGTTGGCTATCCCGGTTCTATGATTAGCTTCTGGCAAAGAGCAGGAAGAGTTGGACGAAAAAACAGAGGGTTGGTGTTTTTTATTCCTCTGTTTAACTCTCTCGACCACTATTTTCTTCTTCATCCTGAACAGTTATTTAAAGGAGAATGGGAAGAAGCTATTATTGATGTTTTTAACGAGAGGATATGGGGAGAACATTTAATTTGTGCTGCCTCTGAAAATCCTCTAAGGAAAAAAGAGCCTGTATATGAACAGGATTCAAAAAAGATAATCTACTCTTTATCTTCCGCAGGCAGAATCTTCCTTACCCATCAAGGAGATAGATGGATATCCAACCTTCGTCGGCCCCAGCGTAAGGTCAATATTCGCTCAATTGGACAGACGTTCGCTATCATAAATAAGAGAAGAGTTTTGGAGACGATGGAATATTCCCGTGTATTCTTTGACTGCCATCCGGGAGCTATCTTTCTTCATCAGGGAAAACAGTATCGGGTTACCTCTCTAAATATTAAGGAGCGGGAAATTCAGGTAGAAAGAGTGAATGTGAATTATTATACCCAGACTATGTCTACAACGGAATTGGAAGAGTTCATTCCTCTTAAACAGAAGGAAAGCAATGGTTTTCAGGCCATTCTGGGGAAAGCAAAAGTAAAGGAACAGGTACAGGGTTACTCTAAAAAAGATGTTTTAGGGAGGGGGGTTCTTGGAGAGTATTCTTTGGACCTGCCCCCTCAGGTTTTCCAAACTATTTCTTTAGGATTAAAAATTTCCTCCCTCCCCCAAATAAAAGACTTAGCAGGAGGACTTCATGCTGTAGAGCACGCTATTTGCGCTCTATTCCCTCTTTTTTGTCTTTGCGCAAGAAAAGATATAGGAGGAGTATCCTATCCTCTTTTTCCCCAGTGGGGTGTGCCTGCCATATTCATTTATGACGGTTATCCAGGAGGAGTAGGTCTTTCCAGAAAAGGATACGAAGTAGTAGATAAACTTCTCGGAAAGGTTTTTAAATTAATAAAAGATTGTAAGTGTGAGTCTGATGAAGGTTGCCCTTATTGTATTCAATCACCCCGCTGCGGCAATGGGAATAAACCTTTATCTAAAGAATCCGCTATAAGATTACTGGAATATATTTTAAGAAAAATAAAAATAAACCGGATGAGCAAAAGAAA
>JGI24025J20009_10001412_pt1 | contig 18141 bp, 11 predicted proteins | sample Cruoilmetagenom3_FD_20009 | JGI IMG/M metagenome (IMG submission 20009) | reverse complement strand
TGTTTTTTAAAATAATTTCTAAAATTTATTATAGCTTATTTCAGTATATAGTTTTTATGACTATATAATAAACACTAAGCGAAATTCACCTCCACCCTAATATCGGGTGGAGTCCTCTTTCGCGGTTTTGATAGATCAATAACAAAAAACAATGTCTAACAAGTCAAACTTAGCTCTTCACGCTCGCCAACCTTACTTTGAGTGTAGCACTTCAATTTTACGTGTCATCTTATCTATTTTTTGCTGATATTTTCTAATTTTACGAAATCGATGCGCCGTTAGCACGCCTTTGATACGACGATTTTTCAGACGACGACGCGGTGGAAAGCTCCCCACTTGTGGTTCGTTGTATCCATGCAAGCGGTCATCACGCTTACGGGCCCAGTACCCTAGCGCACTATCAGTAATCATCATCAGCAACGCGATAAAAATCATGCCGTACATAAATAAAGAGCCACCCTCATCGATACCTTGATGCAAAATAGTGACTGAAAACAAAAACAAAAATATCGGCTCAAGGTAACATAAGGTCCCAAATAGTGAGACGGGCAGTTTTTGGCTGGCCACCATGGTCAGTGACATCGCAGCGGTACTGATAATACCTAATAGAGGCAGCAGATACCAAAACTTATCAGTGGCTATCGCCAACTCAAAACCGCCGTTCATGTACAACGCAATCAAGACCACAGGGGTCAATAATACAAGATCAGAGATAAGTCCTGTGATTGGTGGCACTGCTAACTTTCGGCGTAACAGATAATAAGGCGGATAACCCAAGCAAACAAATAAGGTCGCCCATGATATTGCGCCATATTGCACGACATCATATACGATACCGATGCCCGCACATATCGTGGCAATCCACTGCAGCAGACTCATGTTTTCATTATAAAAAAACCGGCCAACCATAATCATAATCATGGGGTATAAAAAGTAACCCAACGTCACCTCGAGACCCAAATCATTGACTGGCGCCCACATAAATATCCAAATTTGCGCACCCAATATAGGCGTGGGTAATATAAATAACACCCATTCTTTAGGTGTTTTCAGTGTTCTTAAATAGTCAAAAATATGCTGCCATTGCTTTAATACACTGACCAGTAACACCAAACTAAACAGCATCATCAATACGCGCCACGAAGCGACTTGCGTACCTGATAACGGCTGCATCAGCAACCCGAATAAAAACAGCAATGAGTATAAAAAATTGGCAGCCACCGCAGCGATGGTGCCTTGCGACGTCTGATTGGTAGTAAGCATAACAACGACCTTTAAAAATTGGTGCACTTTTTTGGCAATTTTAGAAAAAAACAAAAGCCTCCGACGCTAACGTCAGAGGCTTTTTCTAGAACAGTAAAACGAGACTGACCAGTTAATTACTGAGACAGTGAGTCGTTATAATCTCATTCATTGTTATTGGCAATATCGATCGAGTCGTTAACATCCGTCGTCGCTGTGGAGCCAGCCGCCGTATTAACTTCTACCTGCTCTTGCCCTTCCACATCAAATGTACCGTCTTCCTTCATGGCTTCGATGAGTTCATCGTCATTTTCTTCGTGCTCCACACGTGCCATAGCGACCAATTTTTCATCTTTTGATAGACGGATTAGGGTGACACCCTGTGTGTTACGCCCAGAGCTAGCAACATGCTCAACTGGTGTACGCACTAGTGTGCCTTTATCTGAGATTAAGATAATGTCGTCTTCAGGCTCAACTTTAGTAGCGCGGACTAAGGCTCCATTACGCTGACTGGTCTTAATAGCGATAACGCCGCCACCACCGCGATTTTGGGTATTGAATTCATCGATATAGGTACGTTTACCAAAGCCGTTTTCACACGCGATCAAGATTTCGCGCACATCATCTTCGATAACCACCAATGACTTGATAAACTCATCATCAGCCAAGCGCATACCACGTACGCCTTTTGCTGTACGACCCATAGAGCGCGCATCATTTTCATCAAAACGAATGGCTTTACCGCTTGAGGCAAACAACATGACCTCTTGACTGCCGTTGGTGATACGAGCGCTCACCAGTTTATCGCCATCTTCTAGACCAACAGCTATCAGGCCGTTAGAGCGAATACTTGCGAATTGCTCAAGCTCAACACGCTTGACCGTCCCATTGGCTGTCGCAAAAAACACAAAGTGACCGCTGACTTCATCAGACATTTGCGGAATGGGCAGTATCGTGGTGACCGTTTCATCACCATTCAAGCCAATTAAGTTGACCAATGGACGACCACGAGCGCCGCGACTGGCAATCGGTACTTCAAAACCACGTAAACTAAAGACGCGGCCACTATCCGTGAAGCACAGCACTGTCGCATGCGTTGATGTGACTACCAAATGATCAATCACATCATCTTCTTTCATTGCGGTTGCTGACTTGCCTTTGCCGCCACGTTTTTGCGCAACATAATCATCGATCGGCTGGGTTTTAGCATAGCCAGTACGCGACACGGTCATGACCACGGTTTGCTCAGGAATCAAGTCTTCACGGTTAAAATCAGTACGTGAATCGATAATATCTGTACGACGCTCATCACCGAAGTTATCACGAATCTCAATCATCTCATTAGAGATAATGGTCATTAGCTTATCAAAATCGCCTAAGATAGACTCTAAATGAGCGATTTCACGTAGCAAATCCTGATATTCTTCAGTTAATTTATCTTGCTCAAGGCCTGTCAAACGATGCAATTGCATATCTAAGATGGCATTGACCTGCTCAAGTGACAAACGATAGCGCTCTTCGCCTTCTATTAAGCCGAACGGTGCTTTAGGGTCCTCGCCTTCGATAAAGTCAGGACGCACGGATTGGCTACCAGCGGCCGTGAGCATCGCAACGACGCTACCTGAGCCCCAAGTGTTGTTCAGCAGGCTTTCACGTGCCAAGCCGCGGTTTGCAGACGCTTTAATCGTCGCAATAATATCATCAATATTCGCTAATGCGACGGTCAAACCTTCGAGCAGGTGACCACGTACGCGGGCTTTGTTTAACTCATAAATCGTACGGCGCGTCACGACTTCTTGACGATGGCGGACAAATGCAGCGATGAGCTGGCGCAAGGTCAATAGCTTTGGCTGACCATTATCGAGCGCCACCATATTAATACTAAAGCTAGACTCAAGCGGTGTTTGTAGGAACAAGTTATTGACAATTACTTCGGCTGTTTCGCCGCGACGCAAGTCAATAGCGATACGCATGCCGTCTTTATCAGACTCATCACGAATCTCGGTGATGCCTTCGATTTTTTTATCACGCACAAGCTCAGCAATACGCTCGATGAGCTTCGCTTTATTGGCTTGATAAGGGACTTCAGTGAATACAATACGCTCGCGATCACGGTTGACACCGGTATCACTCATGGGCTCGATATGATAGCGACCACGGATATGCAAGCGACCTTTACCCGTGCGATAGGCGTCTAAAATACCCGCACGACCATAGATAATACCGCCTGTGGGGAAATCAGGGCCTGAGATGTGTGACATCAGCTCTTCAGCCGAAACCTGCGGGTTCTCTGCATAGGCCAAACAAGCATTGATCACTTCAGTCAGATTATGCGGCGCCATATTGGTGGCCATACCGACTGCAATACCAGTGGCACCATTGACCAATAAGTTCGGAATACGCGCCGGCATCACGCTTGGCATGCGCTCAGAACCATCGTAGTTGTCTTCCCAATCGACCGTGTCTTTGTCCAAATCAGCGAGCATCTGATGGGTCAGCTTGGTCATACGTACTTCAGTATAACGCATCGCCGCCGGTGGATCATCATCAATCGAACCAAAGTTACCTTGACCATCAACCATCGGATAACGCAAGCTAAAATCCTGTGCCATCCGCACGATTGCATCATAGACCGCACTATCGCCATGCGGGTGATACTTACCGATGACATCACCGACCACACGAGCTGACTTCTTATACGGCTTATTATAGTCATTAGATAACACGTGCATGGCGTACATCACACGGCGGTGTACAGGCTTGAACCCATCACGCACATCAGGCAGCGCACGCGAGACAATCACGCTCATCGCATAATCCAGATAGGATTGCTTTAATTCATCTACGATGCCAATAGGACTGACCGATTCGCTCATATACACTCCTTCACTCACATTCTTTTACTAATGCTGACACTTTTACTTGAGACACTCATGAGCTACACAAAAATACAGCTGCATCAATACGCAGCTCCTATCAAAATATAGACCACAAAAAAACACTGCTAAGCGTGCAAAACAATAGGAAAATGGCGATAGTTTTAATGTTTAATAAAAGAAGCTATTTTAGCACAAAATTGCTGATTTAGGGGTATCTGACTATCAATAAAAACAAGCCACACGGTTCATTTCCAGTGATATTTTGAATGATCAACACGGGCTAAAACAATCCTAATAGCAAGTTTTTTTTGATTGACTGATTTTGCCGTTTTTACAAACAAACTTACCATCTTTTGAGCATTACGATATCCCGCCCATCTTGCCCGAGCAAGGGGTATTTTTTGCCTGTACTTGACTGATAGGCAAGGTAATAAAGGCAACCGCGAGTAGTGACAGTAGCATCGATTTCATACTTTCTCTCTTATTAAGTATTGAACTACCTACATTAAAAAAACTGCATCCATTGGACACAGTCTTCTGCCATCAAAGCAATGTTGACACTCAAACTTAAGTCATACTAAGTTGCTTTGAATTCTTGGTCAAAGAACTCACGAGTGGCTTGCGTACAGGCATTAGCGACTAAACTGCCATGATAATCGCCCAAAAATGCTGCCCCAGCTGCACGTGTTGCAACTTCAATAGCTTCAGTTTGGTTTTTGCCATCTTGAAGTGCTTTTGTATACGCTTTAGTGTATGCAGTAGTCTGAACTGACTGTGCCTTTACAGCAAATTTACTCTGAACACTATCAGCAACAGCTTGTATGTTCCATGTGTTCATCGATGCTTGGCCTATCATAACTAATGGTGGTTGATTTGGTCTTTTGTTTTCATTGGTAGCATCAACATCAAGTACTGTCACATTAATGTTCTTTGCGCTTGGATCAAGAATACTTGCTGCCTTTAATAATCCATTCACAGCCCCTGTATTTAGGTCGTAAAACACAGTGGGGTCTTGGTTGCCACCACATAACAAAGTAGGCATATTTGGTCTATAGTCACGCAAATCATTATCTTTCAAAGCTTTACGCAAAGCATTTTGTGGATTAGCTGCAGTCTTACCTCCGTTTACAACGTTTGGTATTAGACCGTCAGGATTAGCTAAAGAATCCTCTATAAATGCTGCTCGAAAATCAGTATTGATAAGATATTTAGTCTCATCAAACCCTAATGCTGCAAATTGCAATGTAGACGGTGGCAGAGCGACTAACGTAGGATCATCAGGCGTTCGCTCGAAAAGTGCAAATTCAGGTAATTTATTTTCATCTACTAAGTCATCAAAGCTAAGCAAACTTGGTAATTGAGTATTGGCATAGTTACTCGTAAAGATCTCTGATCTATTGTCATAGATATCTGTGTACTTTTTATCTAACCCTATAGCTAGTAACGGCGCAAAGCGAGTCGCACCAATATTGACATTGCCTCTAAATATAAAATCTCCAAATGCAGCCAATGCATAAGGGCCTGATGAAGGCGCGATTGCTGTTATTGACTTGCCCTCTTGCTGTAACTTACGTGCAGTTGCCATAGCAACATGACCGCCTTGTGAGTAGCCGCTAATAAACAACGTACCTGAGTCATCAATGTTAGTGTAATCGCTGTCATTAGCACGCTGCTGTCTGGCAATTATTTCGCGGGCGCTATCTAATGCATCAGCCATGTCAGTGGATTGCTGCTCCTCTATAAGATATGGATGATAGTCAAGATCAGAGTCATCATAACCAGCATAATTTGGCGCAACCACAATATAACCTTGAGCAGCAAAATTCGCGGCGATCAAGCTTGCCTCAGAATTGGCTGAATTGTCAGAAGTACCGATTTGGGTGAGGTCATAGGATTTATCCAGCGTCGTACCATGTGCGTACAATAGTATAGGACGGTCGCCCTGACATTCTTCAACGTCACCAGTTGGCAGCATGAGAGCAGCCGTGGCATTGGTATTCTCCCCTCCAGCACCTTTAGTAGCATAGCTGACTTTTTCAACAGCAACACCGCAGTCGGCCGCTGGTGCGCCGATGCTAGCGCCAAAACTGTCAATTTCACTGGTGCTCAGTGAGTTGATTGACTCAACTGTCGTACTATAGCCAGTAACCCTTTCATTGTCATCATCCCCGCAACCAACCAGCAGTAAACTACTGGCAATGGCTACCGATAATAGACAACGTGACATGGTTGGTGGGCGAATAGTTGGTGGGCGAGTAATAGTAGAGGCTGAGAAGCGAGTGTTACCAGCAGGTTTGGCGCTTGTACCGGTGGCAGGTTTTAGTTTTATCATAATTGCTATCCTTAGCAGTAAAAAGTCATATGTTTGCTGCGAGTCCTTGGCAGTCAGTCATTTCAGTTTGATAGACCCTTTTAATCAATAACTATTCTTGAACACTTATCATTGAAGCCTACTCAAGAACAATTGTTTCTGAAACCTTACTATTTATACCGTAAAAAATTATGAAAAGCCACTGGAAAACATGTACTTGGTAACCCCTTTATTCTTCATAGAAAAATACTACCAGTCGTTGAACAGTCCTAGCTTAGCTATTGTCTTTGTTGTACGATGTTCCAAAATACAACTCTGGTACAGACAGTTTCCCTATGCAAACGAGCCATGAAAATATAAAGAAAAATGAAAGCCAATTGATAGAGTCATCAAAGCAAGCGACTCAACAAGAAGACATACGCACTGATCGAAGCTTTGATACCATTGCTGATCATTTTGAAAAAAAGGTGTACGGTGGTTTAAAAGGTGACATTCGCTTGGCCGTATTGCGCCGTGATATTTTTGAATATAGTACACAGATGCGTCAAAAACTTGGACGACCGTTACGTATTTTAGATGTGGGTGCAGGGCTTGCACAGATTGCGATTGAGCTTGCTACGCAAGGTCATAGCGTGGTGATCAATGATATTTCAGCCAATATGCTTGAAAAAGCGCAAGCGAGCGTGGCACAAATAGATAAAGACTGGGATCTTAAAGATTTGGATATCACCTGGTATGTTTGCCCCTATCAAGCGCTTCAAGACAAGTTAGCAAAAGAAACAAATAAGTTTGATTTGATCATGTCGCATGCTTTGCTCGAATGGCTAGCGGAGCCAGCAAAGGTCATGGACTTTTTTGACCAGCACCTAACAGATGATGGGGCGCTGTCCTTATGCTTTTATAATCCGGCGAGCTTTGATTATCGCAACCTCATCATGGGTAACTTTAACTTACTCGACAATACGGACTACAAGGCTGACAACAAAAAAAGTCTGACGCCCAACTATCCCGTTGCCAAAGAAGAGGTAGAGTCATGGTTGGCCGCGCATCATTATCACATTGTGCGTACCAGTGGTCTGCGCGTGTTTCATGATTATGCACCGCTAAAACGCGGGGGCCACAATGACCCAGATGCCGTGATAAGGATGGAGCTGCGCTATTCACAATTAGAGCCGTACAAATGGCTCGGACGTTATTTGCACATACTAGCCGCTCGGCACGCTTAAGCGTGATAACGCACCCTAGCTCAGGCAAAGTTTGATAACATTTCTGTTAGTGTGCTTTTTACACGCTTTAACAACCGTTACTTTATTTCTTCCACTCTCTCTGATCTATCATACTCTGACCAAGTCGTGGCATTGATGTCTTTTTCGTCAAACACCACGACGTGCTCTAGCAGCGGTAAGATGCCAATCTGTGACCCAATCTCATGATTATGATGACTGGCGACTAATGACAATACGGTCTGCCCATCATCGAGTTGTAAGCGATACAAGTAATTGGCACCGCGAAATACCCGCCCAATCACTAGGGCCGTCTGTGTACTGTCATCATCATGAATAATGTCATCAGGACGTACCAGCACTTTGATTGGCGTACCGTTTGGATAGTCATACTCACAATACTGCGGCTGTCCTAATGCGTCACACACTTCCATGCGCCGATAAATATTGCCCAGTGCCGTCTCAACATGGCCTTCTTTGATGATGCCGTCTATCATCGCCCCTTCACCCACAAACTCGGCCACAAAAGGACTGACTGGCTCATGATAGAGCTCACTTGGGGTTGCCCACTGTACCAGCTTGCCTTTATCCATTACCCCCACTTTATCGGCGAGTGCAAACGCTTCATTTTGGTCATGAGTCACCAAAATCGCTGTGGTATTGGTGCGTTTGAGAATGTCACGGACACTCATTGCCAATGACTCACGTAATACCACATCTAGGTTAGAAAAGGGTTCATCTAGTAAGAGCAGCTTGGGTTTTGGTGCCAGTGCGCGTGCTAAGGCCACCCGCTGCTGTTGACCACCCGAGAGCTCATTTGGACGTTTGTCCGCATGTTCAGTCAATTCGACAAGGCTTAACATTTCAGCCACACGGGCTTTTTTGTCAGCGGTAGACCATTTATTCAGTCCAAAGGCGATGTTTTTTGCCACGCTGAGATGACCAAATAGTGCATAGTCCTGAAACACCATACCCATACCACGTTTGGCGGGGGCTACGGCAAATGAGTGGCGAGCGGTTTTATCAGTAAGGCATTGACTATTTAAATAAATGCTGCCGCCGCGGCTTGGCTCTAACCCTGCAATCGCTCGTAGCGCCGTGGTTTTACCACAGCCGCTATAACCCAGAAAACAACCAATCTCGCCTTGTTGTAGCATTAATGACAGCCCATTAACGATGGTAACATCGTCATAGCCCACGATTAGATCTTGCACACTAAAATAAGCGTTACTCGCGATATCTGACTCAGCTGCTTGGCTAAAGGGGCTGTCTGGTTTCTGAATTTTTTTAGGCGGGGTTTGAGGCGTTTTAACTTGTGCTACTGGTGGTTTTGTTGCATGCTCAGAACTTGCCTTAGTCTTTATTGACTTGGCTTTTACGGCGTTAGGGTCTGATGAGTCGTTCATTGAATCGGTGTACATAGACGGTACCAGTTAGCTATTAGTAAAATGAGCTGTCTTTAAAACTGCTTTTATCCTTGCTTATCACTTTGACGCAATAATATCCAAACAGGGAGTAGTCCAACCAGCACTATCAATAAGCTTGGTAAGGCCGCACGACCCCACATGCCTTCACTGGTCATCTCAAACACTCGCACCGCCAGCGTATCCCAGCCTTGGCGACGTGTCATCAAGGTAATCGGCATCTCTTTCATCACCTCGACAAACCCCATCAGTAAGGCCGTCAGCACGCCGGGGCTAAGCACTGGTAACATCACCTGTCGCCAACGCTGATAAGGGCTGTCACTCAGCAGATTGGCTGCAGCTTCTTGATTGACTGTCAAACGCTGTAACTGCCGATCGACGGGCTGAAAACTCACCGTCATAAAGCGCGTTGATAATGCCAGTAGCATCACAATCACACTACCGGACAGAAATTGCTGCGAGGTAACACCAAACGCAATCATTTGGTTGTCTAGCCAAGCGATGGGAATAAAGATGCCCACCGCCAAAACCGTACCTGGTACCACATAGCCCAAATTGGCCAAAGTGGTCATCAGCTTGGTTAATTTATCAGGGTACTGCCGCTTAATCCACGCAATAATCACCGCCAAAAAGGCAATAAAAAGCGTGGTCATACTCGCAATCATAAGGCTATTGGTCACAAAATCAATGTAACGAGCATCAAAATCTTGCCGAAAATTCAATGCGGTCCAATAAATCAGCTGCAAAAACGGTATTAAAAAGGCGATTGCAAATACTAGTGTACACAAGAGCGTCATGGCCAGTTTAGCAGGTTTACTGGCTTCAAAACGTTGGCTGCTGCCTTGTGTGACTGAGCTTCCACGCTTGGCCTGCCAATACTGCTCAAACAACACCACGATAAAGACCACACCGATTAACAGCGCCGCCAACTGGGCTGCTGTCGTTAAACTAAAAAAACCAAACCACGCTTTATAAATAGCTGTGGTAAAGGTATCGACGTTAAACACCGAAACCGCGCCAAAATCTGCCAAGGTTTCCATGCTGGCCAGTAGCAACCCACCAATGATCCACGGCAGCGCTTGTGGCAGTGCCAGCCGAAAGAACACGCGACCACGGCTAAGTCCCAGCATCTGCCCCGCTTCTATCGCCCGCCTGCCTTGAGATAAAAACGCTTGGCGCGCCAGCAAATAAACATAGGGGTAAAATGCCAGAGACAACACCATACCTGCGCCCCAGACATTACGTACCGAGGGTATCGCCGTATTGATGCCCAAATCCCGCAAGCCCGTTTGTAACGGCCCGCTAAAATCCACAATACCGACCGTGACAAACGCCAACACATAGGCCGGAAACGCCAACGGCAACATCAATGCCCACGAAAAGAACCGCTGCCCAGGGAAGCGGTACATGCTGGTCACCCAAGCAAGCGCGGTGCCGATAGTGCCAGAAATAATAGTCACCATCAACAATAAGATAGCAGTGTTTTTAAGGACTTGAGGCAGTACATAATCTGCCATGTGCGTCCATATATCGGCTACTGGCTGCGTCCACGATAACAACACGATCAAAATCGGTACAAGCATAAACAGCGAAATCAGTCCTAAGACTGATTTCGAGATCATACGTTTACGGACGGCGTGGTCTTGGCTGACAGCTTTTTTATCATTGACCCTGTCATTACCTGTGTCGTTTTGCCCTACAGACGTGTCTGGCGTTGTGATCATATATTGTTACCGTGTCACATGCATAGATGCCTTACAGATCAATACCAACCTCAAAAAATTTGAGATTGGCATGTCTGTTGTTACTCTATTTGTAACCCGCCTTGTCCATCATTTGAATTGCTTGGGTTTGTAATTCGCCAAACTTCTGCACGTTGATATCGTCTTTTTTGAACGGACCCCACGATCTGAGCATCTCTGATTCATCCACCCCTTCTTTTACTGGGAATTCTTTATCAGAGCTGGCATAAATGCCTTGCGCTTCATCCGATGACAGCCACTCGATTAATTTAAGCGTCCCATCTGGATTGTCTGAACCAGCAACCACGCCAGCGCCTGAGACATTGACATGCGTGCCTGTCGTGCCTTGATTTGCCCAGAATATCTCTACTGGGAAGTCTGGTTTTTCATCCAACAGACGACCATAATAGTAACTGTTAGCAATACCTACTTCACACTGACCAGCGGCAATGGCTTCTAGCATGCTGGTATCATCGCTGAATACATCAGTCGCTAGGTTATCCACCCATCCACGGATGACTTCTTCTGTTTTTTCTTCGCCCAAATGCTCTATCATGCTGGCCACAAGCGACTGATTATAAACCTTTTTAGAGGTACGAAGACACAACTTGCCTTTCCATTTTGGATCCGCCAAATCTGCGTAAGTCGATAGCTCATCGGCACTAACTTTACTTGGGTCATAAAAGATAGTACGGGCGCGTAATGATAGGCCTGTCCACTGACCTTTTGGGTCACGATATTTTGCAGGGACATTTGCTGCTAAAACGTCTGAAGCCACTGGCTGAAGTAAGCCTTGCTGCGCAGCTTGCCACAAGTTACCTGCATCAACCGTCAAAAGCATGTCAGCTGGGGTATTTTGCCCTTCCGCTTCTAAACGCGCCAGCAATGGCCCAGTGCTGTCCGTGACCAGCTCAACCTTCACCCCTGTCTGCTCAGTATAACGATCTAACAGTGGCTTAATTAACTGCTCATTACGTGATGAATAGATAGTAATCGTTTGATCATCAGTGCTGGTAGCACCATCGTTAGCGACGCCTTCTTCCGTGCTAACTGCCGTCGTTTCTGCATCTACGCTCTCTTCTGTCGTAGATGAGTTGTTACAGCCAGTAAGACCCAGCATCATGCCAAATACGGCAACAGGTAAGGTCAGCTTATTAGAGGTTAAAGTGGCGGTGAGGGTGTTCAATGACATGGTTTTCCCCATAATGGCGCTATAAAAAGATGAGATGGATGGTGAAACAAAATTGTGCTACCAATCGCGGTATCGATCAAGCATGGTTCAGACTGATAAGACCATAATGTATGGAAACAACATACTAATGCAAATGAGATTAACTATCAATACATTTGTTAATTCAGAAATTGGTCTATGATGCGACTTAATCTGCGCGTTTACAGGGCTACATCTATCGCCCATCGTGTTTACTTATTTTTATAGCTGATTTAAGTGAAAGCACACGTTACTGCTTTATAGTAGCCACTGCCCCAACAGAACATTAACGGCCGCTTCAGTCCGTAATATGCGCAGGCCTACATGTACTGCCTCGCAGCCTTGGGCGGCAAGTAATTCTATCTCGTAATCAATCCAACCACCCTCAGCACCAATACAAACCAGATTAGGCATGGCCAATGCTGGCGGCTTCTGTAAGTCCTGTTTTTGTAAATACTGCTTTTTTAAGTACTGTGTCAATGACTGGGAAGTATACGGGTGCGCCACGATAGCGCCTTTGCTCACCAACCGAGGCAATTCATCTTCGACAAATGGTTTAAAGCGTTTTTGTAGACTAATACGAGGCGCTATTGTATCAACGCCTTGTTGTAGCCCTTCTAATACAAACTCATCAAGGCGCTTAAGCATCGGGCTTTGCCAATAGCTTTTTTGCGTACGGTAGCTATTTATCAGGATGATATCGCGTACGCCAAGCGCGGTCATATCCATAATCAAGCGGCGCAGCACTTTGGGACGCGGTAGTGCTAGTATCACCGTCAAATCTAGCTTAGCTGGCGGTGCGATGCTGAGCTGGACATCACGCAACTGGATACGATCAGAGGTCATGTCATCAATAACTGCCGTCCCTAAATGACCGCCGAGCTGACCAATTTTAAGGGTGTCTCCAACTTTTGCCGCCAATACATTGTTAACGTGATCAATTTGTGGCAGTGCGTTAATGTGTGCCGTATCGTGCAAGAAGTTTGCCGCTGGTAGTAATATACAGTTCATAAAGTCTCTGCGTGTGAGTGTTGCTCGATGACACTGATAATCATGGCAAGTTGACGGGGTAATACCGCTTGCTGTTGTTTGGTCATCTGCTCGCCTGCGTATCCCGCCTGTTTTGCCAGTTCTAGGTGACTGAGCCAAAACGCCAGCTGCTGATAAATACGGGTTTTGTCGTCATTGTTAGCAGCAGACTGTTTGCCAGAGGGCGCTTGGTTGATATTTGCCTTATTATGAGTGGCTACTTGCTCATCTGTAGCAGTAACAGTAGGGCCATTTGTTGCCACCTCTTCTACCGTAACGGGACGATAGCAAGGATTTTGCGGTTGATATAGCGCCCCTACCTCAGACAGTTTGTCCACCACACTTTGACACGACTGAGTATAGCGCCCCATTATCACAGGCGTTGCGACGCTCGCAGGCTCAACAGGATTGTGCCCGCCGATATCAACCAATGAGCCACCCACTAGTGCCACATCTGACAGTGCGTACCATGTCATCAGCTCGCCCATACTATCTGCCAAATAAACGGGGGTATCTATGCTAACAGCCTCTTCTCTACTACGCCGCGCCATTTTTAACGTTGTGTTTTGAATGAGTGTTGCTACTTCATCAAACCGTTCAGGATGTCTTGGCACGATGATTAACAACGTGTTGGCCAGTGCTGAATTGGACAACAACTGCTGATGCAAGGACAGCGCCACTGCTTCTTCGCCGCTATGCGTGCTTGCCGCCACCCAAATTGGTCGACCGACTATACCCAGTTTTTCTGCTAACTCGACCTGACGATGAGCTAGATACGATGTTTGTACCATCGTATGCGCGCCTTGAATATCAGCCGCCTCTGTGACGCTGGCGCCGGCAGCAAGCTTAGGGGCATTAATCACCCACTTTAACGAGCCTGCCACCCGAATCTGCGCACTATACGCCCCCAACTGCCGAAAGCGTTTCGCAGACTCATTGTCTTGTGCAATGATTAACGTCAGGTTTTTCATCATACTGGTACTGACGGCTGCAATTTTTTGGTAGCTTTTAAAAGACGCCGCCGACAGCCGACCATTGACTAGGATACTAGGGACATGATGCTCAGACAGTTTGGTTAAGATATTTGCCCACAGCTCTGTTTCTACAAACAAAGCCGCCATGGGCTGGACATGAGCCAAAAAAGTCTCAATAACGACCGGGCTATCTACAGGGACGTAGCTGTGGCTCATGCGACCTTGAGTAATCTCATCAGCGAAACGACTGGCGCCGCGAGCAAAGCCTGTCTGTGTGGTGTTGGTCAGCCATATCTGATACCCCTCTGCCAACAAAGCCTCTAACAAAGGGGCCACTGTGTTGGTCTCACCCAATGAGACCGCATGGCACCAAATCACGCCTTTATTCGCCTGCGACTCAGTAGTAAGCGTGGCATCAACCAATGGCCGTGCAGGATACCGTTTACCAAAACGCTGCTCAACCTCTTGTTGATAGTTATCGCGCTGATGTGAGCGTCGCCATACTTGCAGCCGATACAAGGGCTCGAGTAAGCCGATAATCAGTTGATAATAAAGGGGCGGCGTATAAACAGCACAGCTAGGCGACGATGCAAGATCAGAGGATGACTTTGCAGAACAATCAGAGGAGGTATGAGAAGATGGCATGAAGCAGCCTAGATTAGTAATTGATCAGATAATAAAAACAGCCGTAAAAAACGCGCCAATTCTACCTGAATTTAGCGCTTAATAATAAGCTTTTAAAAGCGATTTACCATAAAATATTTTAGACAAAAATCAATATCAACAATGCTATTACGCCCACTACGCCAAGCAATATTTGATAGCGTTTGATGCTATGCTGCTCTTGCTTTTTTGTGGTCATCAGCACTTGCGCTTGTTGCCAATGTGCGACCAAATCGGCGGCTTCAGCATGACCATTTTTGGCGGCTTGCGTGAGCCAATATTTACCATTGTCTATGTCTTGGGTGACTCCTAGTCCTTGGTAATACATCTTACTTAGTAGGCGCTGGGCATGGCTGTCATCTTGGCTGGCTGCCTGTTTAACCCACTCAACCCCAGACGCTGCACCAGCTACTTTATCACCGGCTAAGCCCTCACCAAGTAGCTCATACATGGCCAAACGCAACATCGCAGCGGTATGACCAGCATTAGCAGCTTCTTGGAGTGCCAGCAGCGCCTGCTTTTTTGCTGCCAAATGTTTCTCTGAAAACACAACTTGCGCCCGAGGCTTATTTTGCTTGGCAATATGCCGCTCAAACTGTGCCAATACCTTATTAGCTTGCTGATATTCAGTATTACCCGCACTTTGCTCTACTGCTATGTCATCTAGCTCTACAAGCAGCTGTGTGAACATCTCTGGCGTTGGTGAGGTTTTTGGTGCTGGTGCGGGTTTTGTTATGACAAGCTGCTCTGACGGATGATTGGTTAATAATGTCTCTGCTTTAGCCAGCTCAGGCTTATTATTTTCAGATAAATCACTTGCCGCTGATACCTCCTTGCCAGCTATGTCATTGAATGTTTTTTGAACAATCGACACTTCACTAGTGTTTAAATGGACATCGGTACTGGGATTAGCATTCTGAATATCGCTATGAGTGGCTGATTCAGTCACTTGGTGATCACTGTTATTTGGTAACCTATTATTAAGTAACCTATCATTCGGTAGTTTTGCGCTGACTGCTTGGTATAAGCCGCTAGCCACTTGACCACCTTGCACTGCCGCAAACTGCCGATCGATATGACCAAACAGACGCAGCCCTATTGGCTCTAAAGCAAAAAATAGTGATGCCACGGCACTATTGTCCGTGTTATCACGATAGTTTACGGCCATATGTTGATAAAAATCATCGGTTACTAGTGATAGCTCAGGATAGCGCTTGCGTAGCTCAAATTGACCATACCAATGCGGCGTACTTTGCCACTGCTTCGCCAATACTCGCCCTGCATAAAACGCTAAAAACATCATAAAATTACGATGGCGCTCATCGACTAATAGTGCCTGCTCATTCCACTGATCCGCCTTAATCATGTTACGGCGTAGCTGTGACAATAACATGTCCACTCGCTGCAAGCTTGCCAGCGACTCGTCCAACATACAGTCGCGAAGCTCAGCTTCATAAGCGATGCCGCCTGCAATCGGACGCTTGGCTAAGAAGTCTTGCCAATAACCGGCTGCAATATAATCAAGTGGCGTTACGGGCGATGCAGACATAGACAACCGGATCCTTTCTGTAAACGAGTTGATAATCAAAATAGTGAAACCAGCAGAGTCATAAGCTCATACACATAAGTTAAGGCAGCCTAAAGTGTGAGGCGCTACAATAAAGGACTAAATAAGCGTACCACATTATCAAACAAACGCTCAGCCCCGTGGCGCTGACGCCACTCTTCTAAGCCCAAATACCGGCAGTTTTGCAAATACACCTCTTGGCAGTCAGCCACTTGAGCGACCATCGCTGGCGTGTAAATTGCCAAACTGACCTCCATATTAAGATAAAAGCTACGCTGATCGATATTCACGGTACCAAACAGACAATAGTCATCATCGATAACCACCGTTTTAGCATGCAGCAGCCCGCCCTTAAATAAAGCAATGGTGACACCTGCCTCAAGCAATTCTTGATAGCAGGCTTGTGATGCATGCTGCACGAGAAACGAATCGACTTTTTCAGGCACAATAAGCGTCACTTCAACCCCGCGCTTGGCTGCTATTGCGAGTGCGCCTGACAATGCTTCGTCGGGTACAAAATACGGGGTAGTAATACGAATGCGTTTGTTAGCACGATGCACCACCGTTACCAACGTATTATAAATCACATGGGCCGTCACTTGTGGTGCTGAAGGTATCAGCTGCGCCAGCACACCTTCGACGACTGGCATTCTGGGTATGATAATCGATGTCGAGCCAATATCTGGCTGCTTGTGATAGTCAGCGTGATCGCCTAACACTTTTACCCGACTGTTTAAATCATTGATGGTTGGGTCCATCACGTATAGCCGACGAGTATAGCTGTTTACCCGCTGATTGAGGGCGTGTAGATTGTCGTTGTTTTCAGCACCGATATCCGTTGCGATGACCTTTGCCATGGCCATCGTAATACTGATCGAGTGCCGACTGGTGGTGCGTATTGCTACATCAATCCACTGTCCCACGTTTTTATTTTGTTTAAAAAATCTCGGATCGACCAAGTTAAAACTACCGATATACCCGATATGTTCATCAATGATCACCATCTTACGATGATTGCGCAAATCTGAGCGCTTAAACAGCGTCTTAAATAGCCCCACTGGCAGCGACTGATGGACAAAAACACCCGCTCGCTCTAACGTACGATGAGCGCTACTATTAAAAAAACTAAAACTCCCCACACTATCAGCCAGTACGTGGCATTCTACGCCCCGCTCTGCTGCTGCCGATAGCGCTTCTATCACCTCTAGCACCTGTCCCTTGGGATATACAATGTAAAACTCCATCAGGATAATACGCTGCGCCGCGTTTATATCCTCAATCAGACTCTGAAAAATGGCATTAGACTCAGTGAGTAACTGCATCTTGTGATCAGGAAATACCCCAAGCCCTGTCCAGCGTGTGCCGATTTGGCTGACACCGCGATAATTGAGTGGTAGCAAATCTTGTCCCTGATCAAACACCAAATGCTCGCGGCGCGCCATATCGTTCATCAGTAGGCTAGCTTGATCCACTCGCTCACGATAGCGCCGCCCAATCATCGGCTCCCCCAACAGGATATAAGCAATAAAACCAAACAGCGGCAATGTATAGAGCACAGCAACCCAAGCAATCGATACACCGATATTGCGCTGCACCGATACAATCCGTAGTGTCATTACTATCATTAGCACCACATGCAATACCAAACCTAAGCCCGCAAAGTCTCCCCAAGACCAGGTGGTAAAAGTGTGTTTAATAGTAGAAGTGTCTATACTAGCCTCCGGCAATCAAGATAAAAATTAACGCATAATACAGTATATTGACACACTCCCCCCCCCACTTTCGCCAAGCTCAAGTGGGGGATTCTAAAAGCGTTAGCCTTTAGGCGACCTTCTTACGAGGGTCACTTGTTTTCTGTTTCAACGGGCGACCTTTAC
>JGI24025J20009_10001410_pt1 | contig 18155 bp, 14 predicted proteins | sample Cruoilmetagenom3_FD_20009 | JGI IMG/M metagenome (IMG submission 20009) | reverse complement strand
CGGATCTGGATATTTCAATGACCGAAACACTGGTTCATCTGAGCACACGATCAGACGTGCCGGTCATCCGCGCCTTCTTGCGCAGCGTCGAAAATATCTGATTGCGCTCAAACAAAAGAATATTACCGCATAAATCCACACATAACCCCTCAAACCGCTTGATATGCATGCCGAATCTGTATTTGCTGCGCTTAGGCATTCCAGGGAGAAGCGCTTGCCCGACCGGCAAAACATATTGTTCGTGATTATTGATCAGCTTCGGGCCGATTGCCTGACAGGTGCGTTATCAGATCATGTGAACCTGCCAAACCTGCAAGCCCTGCGGCAGGAGGCCGTGACATTTGCCAACCACCATTCGGTTTGCAATCCGTGCGGCCCTGCGCGTGCGTCCATCCTGACGGCGCAATATGCGATGAACCACCGATCAACCCGCAATGGCACGCCGCTCACCCATGACACGCCAAATCTGGCCACCCAGTTGCGCAGCGCCGGCTATCTGCCCCTGCTTTATGGCTATAATGACTGCACCCGTGATCCCCGCGGGCTGGATCCGGCAGACCCGCAGCTGACCTCATACGAAGAAGTGATGCCCGGCTTTCATGAAGTGGTTGAAATGCGGCTGGAAACCTCCCTGCCCTGGCGCAGCGATCTGGCGGCCAAAGGGTATGACGTGTCGGATTACCCGGATGTGTACCGGGCGCGGGGGGATGATGTGACCGCCCCGGCATTATACAGCGCCGAGGACAGCGACACCGCTTTTCTGACCAACGCCATGCTCAGGGATTTGTCTCAGCGCGATCCCGGATGGTGTGCCCATATCACCTATATCCGCCCGCATCCGCCGCTGGTGGCGCCAGCGCCCTACAATACGATGTATGATCCTGAGACGCTTCCACCACCAAATACAAACGGCAGCCGGGAAGATGCGCAGTCTGAGCATCCGTTCCACGATGTATCGCTGGAGTATCGCAAGGCGGCAGATTTCGTGGTTGGTTTTCCTGATCTTGAGGACACGCCCGAAAACATCGCCAAGCTGCGCGCCATCTATCTGGGGTTGGCCACCGAGGTCGATCACCATATCGGGCGGATCATTCAGTTCCTGAAGGACAGCGGCCAATATGACGACACGTTGATCGTTGTCACCGCCGATCACGGCGAAATGCTGGGCGATCACCACGCCTGGGGCAAGATGAGCTATCACGCTGCGGCCAATCATGTACCGTTGATTATCCGTGACCCCTCAACCCCGGCGCAGCATGGGCTGAGGGTGGATCAACCCACCGAATCTATTGACGTAACGCCAACCATTCTGGACCTTTGCGGGGCGGCGATTCCGGACACGATGGATGGCCAAAGCCTGCGCGAATTTCTGGAAACAGGTGCGGCTGAGGACTGGCGCGATCACATTTTTTGCGAATTGGATTTTGGCGATCCAATTGAGCCAACTCTGTTTCAGCAGAGGCTGGGGATGAGCTGTGACAAGGCCAACCTGGCCATATTGCGCAGGGGCTCACACACGCTGGTGCACTTCAACGGAGGCTTGCCCGCCCTGCTGCTGGAAACATCACCATCCGGCGCCACGCAGGATCTAGCCGCGCAACCTGGGGCTGAAAAAGCAATTCTTGAGTTGTCACAGGCAATGTTAGACCACAGAATGACCTTTGCTGACGGCCGGTTTGCCCATACGATGGTTACCAGTCAGGGCGTTAAAACCACGCCACGGCACCAAAATTTGCCGGACCGCCCTTCGCGGCTGGCCAAGGTATTATGACGCACCCGGATGTCATGTATCAGTTACAAATTCCGGGCACATGTAGGGCTTCGATGCGGGGGTACGCCTCTGTCAGTCAAGCCCGAGGCAGTCACAGGGAGACGCTCAGCCTAGACAGCGTTAGGCGCGAAACGGCAAGTTCTGGATTATAATGATCGGGAAGCTCGCTCTATCGTGGAAATTCATCTGTTGCCTATGGTCAGGCACAGACAAACTGATGGGAAACGGACCCCGCAAAGCTGAAGTCCGACAACAGGAGAGAAAATGAAAAAGTATCTATTAAGTGGCGTAGCGCTTCTGGCCCTTCCGGCAGCAGCCTATGCCAATTGCCCCGCCATCAGCGTTGCTGATATGGGCGGTGTTGCTGGTGGGGCCTACCCACAGCAGTATGATCTGGGCGAATTTCAGGAAGCAGCCGACTGCACCATGGAATTTTCCGAGCACCCCGAGATTGCCAAACTGAACGGCATGATTGTCGGCAATGGCGATCTGGGCGGCGTGGCTGATCGTTTGCCATCCGAGCCTCTGGTGGTGGTGCCTTATGAAAGCGCCGGTAAATACGGCGGCACTCTGGACGTTCTGTCAAACGCGACCGAAGCGGGCACATCCGACTTCTTGTCGGTGCGTCACGTCAACCTCGTGCGTTACTCGGATGACCTGCAAACCATCGTGCCAAACGTTGCGAAGTCCTGGGAATGGAATGATGATTTCACCCAACTGACGTTCACTCTGCGTGCCGGTCACAAATGGTCGGATGGTGCGCCATTCACCAGTGCCGATGTGGCGTTCTGGTACAACAACCTGATGATGGACACGAATATCTTTGAAAAGCCCAAAGATTACGCGACCGTTGCAGGCCAGCCGATGACGTTGGAAACACCTGATGACGTCACTGTCATCTTCAACCTGCCTGCCCCCAAGCCGGGCTTGCTGGCGCATTTCGCCACTCACTTTGCCCAAGGCTTCCAGCCCAAGCATTTCCTGGGTCAGTTCCACCCCGAGGTGAATGCCGATGCGGATGCGTATGCACAGTCGTTGGGTTTTGAAAACGGTTATGANGCGATCAAGGCCTATTGGGGCAACTCGGACTGGACGGACACGCCCTCACCGATGCTCAGCAAGCCTGATCTGGTTGGCGGCCTGCCCAAGGCAACCCACCCGACGCTGGAAAGCCACATCTATGTGACTGACACCACCGAGGGTCGTCACCTGGTGGCGAACCCCTACTTCCACCAGGTTGATACAACCGGCCAGCAGCTGCCTTATATCGGCGAGCAGGACGAAGTGTATATCAACGACAATGAGGTGCGTATCCTCAAGCTGGTCAACTCCGAAGTGGACTATAAGGCGCAGTCACTGCAATTGGCGTCCGCGCCGCTGCTGCTGGAAAACCAGGAAAAGGGCAACTACACCGTTGATCTGAAACCTGAAATCACCATGGGTGTGTTTGGCTTTAACGTCACCCACGAAGACGAAGCCAAGCGCGCCGTCTTTGGCGATGTGACGTTCCGCGAAGCGATGTCTCTGGCGATCAACCGCGCCGAGCTGAACGAAGTCGGCTTCTTTGGTCAGGGTGTTGGCAAACAGTATGTTGGCTTCTCGCCGCTGCCTGAATTTGCTGATCCCGCCATGGAAAGCTACATGGCTGAGTTCGACAAAGCCGGCGCTATGGCCCGTCTTGACGAACTGGGCATGGCCGACACCGATGGCGATGGCATGCGCGAGTTGCCCAACGGCGACAAGCTGGTGCTGAACCTGAACTACTCGACCCAAGGTATTGCCGGTCAGACCGTTGAACTGGTCAGCCAGTATTGGGCCGATGTGGGCATCCAATCCACCGTGAAAGAGGTGACACCGGACGAATATCGCTCGGCACAATCCTCCAACAAGCTGGACGTTGCCATGTGGCGCAAAGGTCAGCCCGTTGCCATCGTACTTGGCAACAACGAACTGTGGGTGCCTCCGTTTGAAAACTACTTTGGTAACCGCAACGGTATGCTGTGGGCCGAATGGGTTGATAGCGATGGCGCAGCAGGTGTTGAGCCACCAGAAGACGTGAAGCAGCTGATTGCTGACATCAACGCCTTCCAATCGGCTGATCAGTCCGGTGCAGAATATGCCGAACTGGGGGCTCGTATGGTCGACACCATGACCAAGAACCTGTTCTTCATTGGTACGGTCAACGCACCTGCGCCGATCTATCACAACAACAATCTGAAGAACTTCACCGAGTTCAAAACCCAGAGTTATGAGTACTACCGGACCTATCCTTACCGGGCCTCGCAGTGGTATCTGGACGAATAATCGGATTACTCTGATACTATTGATCCGGGCGGCACGCCTGCCCGGATCACGCCTAAACGTACGACCAAACTACCTATTCAAAAAACGGGACGTGGGCCAACCACGCCTGACTAAAGACAGGGATGGAAGATGCTGCAATTCGGCAAGTTCGTGATCACCCGCGCCATCATGGCGTTGATCACCCTCGTTATTGTCTCTCTCGTGGTGTTTTCCTTGATGGAGCTGGTGCCCGGCGATTGCGCTGAGCGGTATCTGGCCTTCAAAAACACCCAAGGCTCTTCCATTCAGATCGCAAATGAGCTGACNGCAGAACGCATCCGCCTNGGCCTGGATCGCCCGTTCCTGACCCGTTGGGTCAGCTGGATCGGCGGCGCATTTCAGGGTGACTTCGGTGACAGCTGCATNNTGCGCGTCAACATCGCCCAGCTTCTGGGCTCAAAATTCTACATCTCGCTGGGNCTGTGCCTGGCGTCACTGGCACTGGCCTATGCCATCGCAATCCCGGTTGGCATCATCGCCGCCGCCTCCTCAAACGCCGCGCTGAACAACTCCTTGCGGCTGTTCAGCTATCTTGGTCTGGCCATGCCAAACTTCCTGCTGGCCCTGATGATCATGTTGATCGGCACGGTCTACTTCGGGGAAACGCTCACCGGGCTGTTTTCCAACGAATACCGCGATGCCGCGTGGAGTTGGGACAGGTTCGTTGATCTGATGAAACACGCCTGGCTGCCCATCTTTATCCTGGGTTGGTCGGCGACTGCCTTTGCCCTGCAAACCGTGCGCGCGCTGATGTCAGATGAGATCGGCAAGCTTTACGTCACCGCCGCCGCCGCGCGCGGTGTGTCGGGTGGCAAGCTGCTGTGGCGCTATCCCGCCCGTCACGCGTTGGGGCCGATCGTCAACAGCCTCGGCTTTGACCTCAACCGCATCTTCAACGAGCTGCCCATCGTGGCATTGATCCTCACCCTGACCGAGGGAGGTGCCTTGCTGATCGAGGCGCTGGCCCGATCAAACGACCAACAGTTGGCAGGGGCCATCATCTTCCTGCTCACTGCCTCTATCGTGACTCTCAACTTCTTTACCGACGTGTTGCTGGCCGTTCTTGACCCGCGCGTTCGCAAAAGCATCATCAGGTAAGCGCCATGACAGATCAAACAACAGACCCAACCGCCATGGACGCCGATCAACTGGCCAAAGAGGCGTATTTCACCGCCTCCCAAGGGCAACTTATCTGGGCGCGTTTCAAGAAACAGCGCGCAGCGATGATCGCCGCGAGCGTTCTGCTGGTGCTTGTCCTCTCGGGCATCTTCGCGCCGTTCCTGTCGCCCTATGACCCAACGATTGCGGGCAAAGACAAGGATTACACCAACGGCGCGCCGCAAATCCCCGAGTTCTGCGACATCAATGGATGTTCCCTGCGCCCCTTCGTGCATGCGGTTGAGCGTGAACGCTCCATGGCCACCAATTTCCGCTGGGTGACCAAGGTGAATGAGGACAAGCGCATCTATGTAGAGTTCTTTGCAGAAGGTTGGGAGTATAAGCTCTTTGGCTTTATCCCGATGGACACACATTTGTTTGGCTCGCCCGATGGGTTCATCCACATCTTTGGCACGGACCTCAGCGGCAAGGACATCTATTCGCGGACCCTGCATGCCATCTGGACCTCAATGAAAGTCGGCTCCATCGGGGTGTTCATTGCCTTCGTGCTGGCGCTGATCATCGGCGGCATATCCGGCTATTACGGAGGGTGGATCGACAGCATCTTACAGATGATCACAGATGCCGTGCGCACGGTGCCTGCCATCCCGCTATTCATGGCCGTCGCGGCCTTTATGCCGCCCGAATTATCGGCCGAGGCGAGGTTCTTTTATATATCGCTGATCCTTGGGTTCATTGGCTGGCCCACGTTGGCACGGCGGGTGCGCACGCATCTGCTAACCGAGCGCAATCAGGAATATGTGCTGGCGGCCCAACTGTGTGGCGCGCCTGCGGGCCATGTGATCCGGCGTCACCTGCTGCCCAGCTTTACCAGCTATATCATCGTCGATCTGGTGATTTCCTTTCCCTATATGGTGCTGTCAGAAACCGCGCTCAGCTTTATCGGGCTGGGGCTAAAAGACCCGGTCAATTCACTTGGCGTCATGCTGCAAAACGTCACCAGCGCCGATGTGCTGCTGAACTACCAGTGGTATTTCATCCCCGTCATCTTCTTCATCGCCTTGGTCATGGCCTTCGTCTTCGTTGGTGACGGGCTGCGCGACGCCGCTGACCCTTACTCGGATACCCACAAATGAGCGACCTGATCACAGTTCAAAATCTCACGCTGAAATTCCGCACCGATGAGGGGCTGATTACCGCCGTTGATGATGTCAGTTTCCGCGTCCGCAAAGGCGAGGTGATGGGCCTGGTTGGCGAGTCGGGATCGGGCAAATCCGTGACCGCCAAGGCGCTGATGCACCTGAACGCCAAAAATGCCGTCTACACGCCGGAAAGCAAAATCATCCTGCACACCGACGCCGGTGAGATTGACGTGCTGGCCCTGCGCAAAGCCGCCGAAATGAAGGTTGTGCGCGGTGGCGCCATCTCGATGATCTTTCAGGAGCCGATGGCCAGCTTTGCGCCCGCTATTTCCATCGGCAAACAGATGATCGAACAGCTGATGCTGCATTCGGATATGTCCAAAGCGCAGGCCAGAAAGCACTCAATCGAAATGCTTGATCGTGTCGGCATCTCGGACCCGGATAAACGTGTCGATCAGTTTGCGTTTGAGCTGTCGGGCGGGATGCGCCAACGCGCGATGATCGCGATGGCCCTTTCTACAAAGCCCAAACTGCTGATTGCGGATGAGCCGACGACAGCGCTGGACGTGACCATCCAGGCACAGGTGATCGACCTGATGAAGGATCTGGTCAAAGAATTTGATATGGGCATCATCTTTATCACCCACGATCTGGGTGTTGTGGCGCAGACGGCTGATTATGTCTCGGTTATGTATCTGGGCCGCTTGATCGAAAAAGGCCCGGTGCGCGAAGTGATCCGCGATCCGCGCCACCCCTATACCCAAGGCCTGATTGACGCCCTGCCCAAACTGGACGAGCTGGACAAACCTCTGACGCCCATCCCCGGTGATATTCCCTCGCCACTGGAACGGCCGCCGGGGTGTGTGTTCAACACCCGTTGTTCCAAAATCGTCGGGCCGCAGTGCACAACCGTGCTGCCACCTGACATCAAGGTAAGCCCGACGCACCGGGTCGCCTGCCACATTTACAAAGAAGAGGGCCAGGCATGAAAGATACTGGCATGAATGACGACATCCTGATCTCGGCCCGTGGCCTGTCTGTCGGGTTTCAGATTGGCAAAGGCATGTTTGATAAACGTGTCCTCAAGGCCGTGGACAAGGTGGATGTGGATATCGAAGCGGGGTCATTCTTTGGTCTTGTGGGCGAAAGCGGGTCGGGCAAAACCACCCTTGGCCGTGCCTTTCTGAAGGCCGTGCCAATCACCGAAGGAGGTGCGACCTATAATGACGGCGAGGTGGAACTTGACCTGGCCACATTGGACGGTGCCGAGCTCAAGGACTATCGCAAGCGTGCGCAGCTGATCTTTCAGGACCCCCCCCCCCCCCCCCCCGCCCTGTCCCCGCGCATGACAGTGCGTGACATCATCGCTGAACCCCTGGAGGTTATGGGCCTCACCAAATCCCGTGCCGAAACAGATGAGCGCGTCCGCGAGATTGCCGCCAAATGCCGGTTGAACCTCGAACATCTGCGCCGTTTCCCACATGCGTTTTCGGGTGGGCAACGGCAACGGATTTCCATCGCCCGCGCGCTGGTCTCTGGCCCCAAATTTGTTGTGGCCGATGAAAGTGTTGCGGCGCTGGATGTGTCTATTCAGGCCGACGTGCTGAACCTGCTAAAGGAATTGCAGCGTGATCTGGGCATCACATTCATGTTCATCAGCCATGATTTGTCTGTTGTCGCCCATACCTGCGATCATGTCGCGGTGATGTATCTGGGCCGTCTGGTGGAAAGCGCCCCCACGATGGAGCTGTTCAAGGCCCCGCGCCATCCCTATACCAAGGCGCTCTTCTCGGCCATTCCTTCGCTTGACCCGGATGATGACAAATCCGCGCAAAAACTGGAGGGGGAAATCCCCTCGCCCACCAATCAGCCATCGGGGTGCAAATTCCACACCCGCTGCCCGTTTGTGGTGGATCGTTGCAAGACCGAAGAACCCAAGTTGGAACACGCCGATGGCTCAGGGCACGAAGTATCCTGTCACCGTTGGAAAGAGCTGATGGAAAGCCACGCTCTGTAGAAAAGCGCCCCGGATTGCGCGGCAACGCGTTGTTTTTACACTCCCCAAAACCTTGCACAAACTAAGCGCAGTGAATCTGTGCGGGCGGGTATCGTGTGGTTTCACCTGACCCTGAAACACGGCCACGGGCCGCAAAAAGTGATGCAAGACCCACAATTACACATAAGTTTGACCAAATATGTGGAATATTAACTTGTTTGCGTGTGTGTTTGTTGCTTTATACTCATCCACCCGCCCAATTTGGGGCAATACACACAAAGTCGGCCACACGTTATGCCCATCATCAGCTTTTTGATCCATCTGATCGGCGCGACCATGTTGCTGCTTTTTGCCGTTCGCATGGTGCGCACAGGGATTGAACGTAGCTATGGCAACCGATTTCAGGCGTTGCTGACCAAGAACAATTCCAAGCTGCATTCGTCATTTATGGGCATGATTCTGGCCATGGTGCTGCAAAGTTCGGCCGCTGTCACCTTGCTGACGGCAGGGTTTGTCGGCACTGGATTGCTGGGCTTTGCCACGGCACTCGCCATTGTGCTGGGTGGCGATCTGGGATCGGCGCTGGTCATTCGCATTCTGTCGTTTGACCTGAACTGGCTGGTGCCAGTGTTGCTGGGAATGGGCGGCTGGCTCTTCATTAAGTCCCAACAGCGCAGCTGGCGGCAACTCGGCCGTATCCTGATGGGCATCGCCTTTATCCTGATTTCGCTGCGCTTCCTGCGTGAGGCGATGGATCCGATCCGTGACAGTGCCTTTCTGCCCGCCATCGCCAACTATCTGGCCTCGGACTATGTGACGGCCTTTTTGGTTGGCAGCGCGCTTGCCTTTGTTATGCATTCCTCAGTGGCCGCCATTTTGATGTGTGTCACGCTTGTGCAGATTGGCTCCATCCCCTTTGCCGCTGGCGTCTCGCTGGTGCTGGGGGCCAATCTGGGGGGCGCGCTGATCCCTGTCTGGCTGGCGCGTGGGCTAAATACCGCAGCCCGGCGTGTGACTTATGCCAATACTGCGGTGCGTGGTGGCTGGGCGATACTGGTGCTGTTTGCGATCAATATACTGCCCGTCGGCGACCTGTTGCGTAGCGCTGGCAGCGCCGAGATGCTGATCGCGGTACATGTGTCGTTCAACGCAGCACTTGTTTTGCTAACCTTGCCCCTGTTGCGATGGATTGAGCCGCTCTGCATGACCCTCCTGCCCAACCCCGTACTGGATGCCTTTGGCCCTGAGGGTGTCTTGCAGCCGCAATCAGCCCTCGACCTTGATACCATAGACCAACCGACCCTGGCGCTGGCCAATCTCAAACGCGAATTGCTGCGCATGAATTCTCTGGTTGAGGAAATGTTCGCCCCAATCCTGACAATCTATGAAACCGGCGACAAGGCGCATATCCGCGCCCTGCGTGCGGCGGATGATCATGTGAATGACTGCCTCTCAGGTATCCGTGATTATGTCGCCTCCATCACATCTGATAACTGGTCCAAGAAAGAGAAACGCGCCGCGCGTGAAATGGTGGATTACGCCATCAGCCTGGAATCAGCGGGCGATCTGATCACCCGGCGCTTCACCACACTTGCCGAAGAATTACAGAAGATACACGCCAATTTCAGCCCCGAAGGCTGGGCAGAAATATCGGCCCTGCATGCCCGCATTATCGCCAATCAGAGGTTGGCCAGCAATGTTCTGATCTCGGACGATCTGGAAAGCGCGCGCCTGCTCAGCCAGGAGAAATCCGAGTTGAAACGCGCCGAGCGAAGCAGCCGCAAACGCCATTTGAAGCGGTTGCAGCAGGGCGCGACGGATTCAATTGAAACGTCGGATATTCATCTGGAAACGCTTATGGCGTTCCGGGAGTTCAACAATCACATCTCAGCTGTGGCTTTCCCTATCCTGTACGAAAACGGGCAACTTCTGGAAACCCGGCTGATTGACAGCCTCCCCCCAACGAAACGCCAGGCGTGATCCGTTAGGGGCCATGCTCTGAACAGAACGTGGGTGCAAAAGGTCCGTTCTGCGCATTTCTCAGATCAGAGCGTTTCGCTTAAAACCTGTCTCAGAGGTTTGCCCGAAACGCCCACAACGTTCCTATGTCGGGCTGCGCATCGCCTTTTTACCTGCCACAAGTTAAAGGCGATACGCTTTAGTTGGTCAGCCCTGCGTGGCGCATTGCGTCGTCCACCAGCACTTTGGTCTCGTCGCTCAGCTCGGTCAGTGGGCAACGCACCTCATCGCTGCACAGGCCCAGACGTGACATGGCATATTTTGCACCAACCAACCCCGGTTCGGTGAAAATGGCCTGGTGCAAAGGCATCAATTTGTCCTGATATTCCAGACCCTTGGCAAAATCTCCGGCCAATGTCGCCTCTTGGAACTCAGCGCACAGCCGGGGGGCCACATTTGCGGTCACTGAAATGCAGCCAATGCCACCATGGGCGTTAAAGCCCAGCGCCGAGGCATCTTCGGCCGAGAATTGCAGGAAATCGGTGCCACATGTCTGGCGTTGCTCGCTCACACGCGCCATATCTGCCGTGGCATCTTTGACCCCGATGATCCGGGGCAGTTTTGCCAGCGTCCCCATCGTGTCAGGCATCATATCGACCACCGAACGGCCGGGGATATTGTAGATGAAAATCGGCAGATCACAGCAGTCATGCAGGGCAGTGTAATGCGCGATCAGCCCGCGCTGGGTGGGCTTGTTGTAATACGGCGTCACCACCAAGGCGGCATTGGCACCCACCTTCGCAGCATGCTGCATAAAGCGCATAGATTCCGACGTATTATTACTACCAGCCCCGGCGATCACTGGCACCCGGCCCGCGGCCGCGCGCACCACTTCTTCGATGACGGTCTCGTGCTCTTCATGGGTCAGCGTGGGGCTTTCACCGGTGGTGCCCACGGGAACCAACCCATGGCTGCCTTCACCGATATGCCACTCCACAAGCTTTTTGAGCGTATCAATGTCCAGCTCGCCGTTTTTAAACGGCGTGACCAATGCGGGAAAAGATCCTCGAAACATGATACACTCCTTTTTCGTTTCAATCAGTTAGCCATCAAAGGCGGGGTCGTCAGATTCGCGCTAAACTAGCGGGAAGTTGCCGCCCTGCCAAGTTTGTGAATGGACGGGCGGCGCGCGTGCACTTAGGTTGACGCTGTCTATCCTTTGCCTCAACCGGAATTGCAAGACATGTTGCGTTGGGTTCTTATTTTATTGGTGCTTCTTTGCAATCCCGCAGCCATTTCGGCGCAGGATCACCCCCGCATCGCCCCTCGCCCTTTGGCCAGCGCCTTGCATGCCATGCGGGCCGGGCGGTGGGATGTGGCACGCAATCTGGCCGCGCGTGACGGGCCAGCCGCCACACAAATGATTGATTGGTATTATCTGTTGGCAGGTCTTGGAACGTTGGGTGAAATCAACCAGTTCCTGGCCGCACACCCTGACTGGCCTGCACAGAAGTTTCTGCGCAAACAGGCCGAAGATGGGATTGAAAACGCCAGTGACGCCGATGTCCTTTCCCTTTTTGGCGATCACGCGCCACAAACCGGGTTCGGTGTTTTGGCCCATGCCCGCGCCCTTATCGCCAGCGATCAACTGGGCGAGGCCGAGACTGCTCTGGTTGGCGCATGGCGCAGTTTCGATCTGACCACTGAGGAACATAACGCCTTTCTTGCCGCCCATGCAGCGTTACTGAAACCGCATCACGAGGCGCGGTTGGATATGGCGCTCTGGCGTGGATTAAAGGACGTGGAGCTGATGTTGCCGTTGGTCACCCAGACCAAGCGGGATCTGGTGGTGCTGCGCGGATTGGCCAAATCCGCAGGTCCACAGTTTGATGAGGCCTTCAAAGCCCTGCCCGAGGCCAGCAAATCGGACGCAGGCATCGCCTATGCCAATTTCAACCGCCACATCAAAAACGATGAAACCGACACCGCGATCGCCCTGATCCTGGCACAAAGCCGGTTGGAAAACGGATTGGGCCGACCGGACAAATGGGCCGGTTGGCGGCGCGCGCTGGCACGATCTCAGATGCGCGAGGGCAAGGCACAGCTGGCCTATGATCTGGCCTCTGTGCATCAATTGGCTGAGGGGTCTGCGTACTCTGATCTGGAGTGGTTGTCGGGGTATCTGGCGCTGACGTATTTGAAGGAACCGGAGCTGGCTTTGGATCATTTCCAGCGGTTCCGCGCAGCCGTGGCCACGCCGATATCCCTTGGGCGCGCTGGCTATTGGATAGGCCGCGCACAGGATGCTATGGGCGATACCGAAGCCGCACAGCTGGCCTATGTTGAGGCGGCCAAGCATCAAACCAGTTTTTACGGTTTACTGGCAGCGGAACGGGCAAATTTGCCCTTTGATCCGGCACTTTTTGGAAATGAAGCCTATGCGCCCTTGCAGGGTACGGCGCTTGCAAACTCGACAGCGCTTGAGGCGATTGCTCTCGCGTTGTCCATTGGGGATCTCAATCTGGCCGAGCGGTTCGTGGTGCATCTGGCAGGCAGCCTTGACCGGCAGGAACTGGGCCAGTTAGGCCAGTTCCTGGAAGAGCTGCACGCGCCGCATCTTCGGGTTATGCTGGCCAAAACCGCGGCCCGGCGTGGCATTGTTTTGCACGCGGATTATTACCCGTTGCACCCGATGGTCCATCAAACACTGCCCGTCCCCGAGGAGCTGGCCTTGGCCATTGCACGCCGCGAAAGTGAGTTTGATTTCAAAGTTGTCTCAGGGGCCGGTGCCCAAGGATTGATGCAGGTCATGCCCGGCACTGCACGCGATGTGGCGCGTGATCTGGCGCTGGATCATGATCCAGCCCGTGTTTTGGCGGATTGGGAGTATAACGCCTTGCTTGGGTCCACTTACCTGGCCCAGTTGGCTGATCGGTTTGACGGTAATATCATAATGATTGCAGCCGGTTACAATGCCGGCCCGGCGCGCCCACCACGCTGGATGGAGGCCTCGGGTGATCCACGAAGGGTGCGCGCAGATGACACCAATATCGTGGATTGGATTGAGCATATCCCATTCCGAGAGACCCGGAATTATGTGATGCGTGTGTCTGAAAGCCTGCCAATTTATCGCGCGCGTCTGGGGCGTGATCCTTTGCCCATACCCTTCAGCGCCGAGCTGACGGGGCGCACCATAAAGGCGCGCATCACCCCCCCCGGTGAATAGCGCCCGGCCCCAAAAAGGCCGGGCACGCAGTGGTCAGAAGGATTTGCGCCAGGCAACGCCCAACATCCAATCGGCTTTCAACATCGGGCCATTCAGGTCCTGATAGATCGGCACGCCTGCTTCGATCCCGATTTTATGGCCCTTTAACACACCGTTTTTCGGGCTGAAATCAGCGCCAGCAAAAAGCATCACCCGATCACCGCCATAGTTCAGCGGATCAGAGCCGGGCGATGCCATCATGATATTGGTGTCGATTCCGCTGATGTGGTCAACGCGGCTGGCCTCTACGCGGCCCGACAGGCTGATCCAGGGGGCAGCCTTGTAGCTGACCCATGCGGTTGCTGCGGCTTCATCCCCAAGCGCATAGCCCTCATCGTTGGTGCCCAGCCGGAATGTTCCGCGCAGTTGCGCCCCATAGCTGAACGCGCCGCTGGAGGTCTGATAGGTCAGCGCTGGCATCAGATCAAACGTACCCGACCCCAGCTGCATCCCATAGCCCAGCCGCGCGGTTGGGCGCATGTTCATTGGCGTAAGCATCTGACCTGTTTCGGTGATTGATCCGGTGGGCAGGCTTAACCCCATGGTGAAGTTCAGCTTGTGTGGCCCTTGCGTAAGCAGGCCCATGGCGGCGCTGACACGCACATCACCAATACCTTGAGAATTGCGTTTGGACGTGCCCAGAACAGTTGTGCCCACCGGCCCCTGATAGGTGATCGCCGTCATCTCTTTTTCGATATAGGGCAGCATCGCCATCAATGTGATGTTATCGCTCAACCCGTACATCGCGCTGAACATATGCATGTCCATTGTCATCTCGGAGGGGACCACGCGCAGGGTGGGTGGCATGCCGGGCATGCCTGCAAACCGGTTGGGAATGGTCGTGACCGCCTGATCGGGGCTGATGTCAGTTGTGCCCTGGCGCAACCCGTCCATCTGCATATGCCCAAAGCGATAGCCCAGCATGAACTTGCCCTTTGGCATCAGGTGCCGGCCCATGACTCCGATGGGGCCATGGCCATGACCATGCATGGAGTGGGACATCTCATGCCCCATGCCTTTGTGGTTCATGTGGTCTTTGTGTCCGGCCATATCGTTTGATGGCATCATTTGCGCATGGGCCGTCGTGGCACATAGCAATAGTGCAGCGCTGAGTTGCAGCACGTTCAATCGTTTGATCTTCATTTTCATATCTCTTGCTTTGGGCCCATCAATGGACAGCCCTGTTTTTGTCTGAATGTCGCGGAAAAGGAACTCAGCTCAGCAGAGGTGGCGCACGCGGATGATAGAGAAGATCAGGCTGTGCCGCATGAGAGGTTGTGACATACACCCCACGTACATTGCGGATTTCCAGCATCAACGGTGGGGTAACGGGCACATCGCCGCCGGGCAGGGCCGACATGACGCCAAAGAATGGGCAAGGGTCTGCCACTGCGCCGTCGATATCCTGCACGGGCTGGCCGTCGTCCATCGAGATATAGGTGATCTGCCCACCAACGCAGATCGCCATAACGCCAGGTGCCGGAGAGGACAGGATGAAAGGGGCCGCCACCAGCCGCAACGCCAGCACAAAGCCCAGCAACATTGCCGTCACTTGCCTGCTAGCAATATGCCGTGAAAGCCACGTCATGGGTGCCCCTGTACCTCGTCTGTTGTTGAAACCGTTGTTGGCCACTACACAAATATGTGATGATGTGGTTTTGCGCCAATCAGCCAGAAATTACCACCATTTCCGAAAGCCAATTTGCCGCAGTCATAGGGGCGTCACCCCGCCTTGCGCTGCCGCCAAAGCGTGAACAAACCGGCCCCAACAATCAGCGCCACACCGACGGCCACATTGGGGCGGATCGTCTCGCTGAATACGAAAACACCAATCACACTTACAAACGCCAGTTGCAGATAAGCAAAGGGTTGCACGGCGCTGGCCTCGGCCACCTCGTAGCATTTGATCAATGTGTAATGTCCCAACGCACCCGTGACACAGAGCGCCGCCATCCAACCCCAGTCAGGGCCCGCCATCGGCTCCCAATACCACATGCCAACAGCGGTCATCGCCACCGACCCTACCGTGCCAGTCCAGAAAAAGCTGGTCGCGGCGGTGTCACGCCGTGCGGCATAGCGGGTCAGCAAACCATAAAGCGCAAACATCAGGGCGGACATCAACGGCACGATTGCGCGGGGTTCAAAGACACCAAATCCCGGCTCCAGGATGATAATAACACCGATGAATCCAACCCCAATTGCCGCCCAGCGCCGCCACCCCACATGCTCACCCAGAATGGGGCCGGACAGGGCGGCAATCAGCAATGGGTAACAGGCAAAGACAGCGTGGCTTTCCACCAACCCCAGCAATGTGAAGGCAAAGATCATCACACAGATTTCCGCCACCAGCAGCACCGCCCGAAACCCCTGCAACACGGGTTGTGTGGTTGCCGCTGCGGCCCGCAGGCCACCAGCATTGCGGCTTGCAATGGTCATGACAAACGCGGCAAAAAACCAATAGCGGATCATCACAACCATCACCACGTTGTATTCGCCCGCGAGATGGCGCGAAATGCCATCCTGGATCGCAAACACAAAAGTGGTTGCCACCATCATCAGGATTCCCAGTCTGGTATTTTGCTCGGTCATGGGCTGGTCTTTCTGGCGGTGGTCATATGTCTTTTGCGGCCATAGCCAGGCTGGCGGGTCACTTCAAACCCGGCGGCCTCAAGCCCACGCCGGACAAACCCGGCGGCTGTGTAAGTGGCGGCAGTGCCATTTGGGGCCGTGTGGCGTGCAACGTCGGCCATCAACGCAGGTTCCCACAACTCAGGGTTCTTGGCGGGGGAAAACCCATCCAAAAACCACGCATCCGCCTGGGCCGTCCAGGGCGGCACTGTTCCACGCGCATCACCAATGATCAGTTGCAACTCAAAATCCGGGCCATGGATGTGCGGCGTCAGAAAGGGCTGATCGGCGCGCGCCTCAAACACATCGGTTGGCAGGCCCGCAAAACCTTGCAGCGCACGCCGCAGATCCTCCATAGGCATCGGGTAGGCCTCAAAACTGGTAAAGTGCAACTTGCCCGGCGCGCCGCAATCCCGAAACGCCTGCAAAGTCACCAGAAAATTCAGGCCCGTGCCAAACCCCAACTCGGCCACATGAAACCCATCGTGGAATCGCCCCGGCAGCCCGTTCCCGGCCAAAAACACATGGCGGGTTTCCTCCAGTCCGTTTTCAAGGCTGAAATAAAGATCATCAAACCGGGTCGAGACAGGCACATCGCCGTCCCGCCATTCCAGCTGTGCATGCTGGTCCTGCATCGCGTGATCCTTTAGACATTGTCAGAGGTTTCAACGACCATGCAGAGGAGAACAAGATTTGGCAATGGCTGATATCACTGTCATGGGCGCTGGAATATTCGGCCTGAGTATCGCCTGGTACTGCCAGTCGAAGGGGGCTTTGGTGCGTGTGATTGATCCGGGTGGGCCAGGGGCCGGGGCTTCGGGCGGGATTGTCGGCGCGCTGGCACCGCATGTGCCTGAAAACTGGAACGACAAGAAAGCGTTTCAGTTTGACAGCCTGATGATGGCCGAAGGCTTTTGGCGCGAGGTCGAAGCCGTGTCAGGCATTGATGCGGGCTATGGCCGGCTGGGCAGGTTGCAGCCCTTGGCTGATGACCGCGCGATCACCTTGGCGCAGGCCCGTGCCACCACTGCAAAAGAGCTGTGGCAAGGTCAGGCACAATGGTCTGTGGTTGAGGCGCAGGCCTATCCGTGGGCACCCATCACCCCCACCGGCCTGTTGATCCACGATACGTTAAGCGCGCGGGTCCATCCACGCCGCGCCTGTGCCTCGCTTGCGGCTGGCATTGTCGCGCGCGCAGGCGAGGTGCTGCGCGAGGGGGCGCAACAGGGCCGTGTGATCTGGGCCACCGGCGTGGCGGGGCTGGATGAATTGACAGCACAGCACAGCCGACAGGTGGGAAATGGGGTAAAAGGCCAAGGGGCGTTGTTGCAATTTGAGGCCCATGATCTGGCGCAATTGTTTGCCGATGGGGTGCATATCGTGCCGCATGGGGATGGAACGGTGGCGATCGGCTCGACCAGCGAACGCGACTATGACAGTGCCACCCAAACGGATGAACAATTGGACCGCGTGATCGAAAAAGCGATGCAGGCCGTGCCTTTGTTGCACGGTGCGCGTATCATCGAGCGTTGGGCGGGTCTGCGCCCACGCAGCAAATCCCGTGCGCCAATGCTGGGTGCCCACCCGGTGCACAAGGGCGCATATATCGCCAACGGGGGCTTCAAAATCGGCTTTGGCATGGCGCCCAAAGTGGGGCAGGTTATGGCCGATCTTGTATTGGATGGGGTTGATGCCATTCCGGCGGGCTTTAGACCTGAGGTTTCTTATTAGAGCGTCTCGCCTTTCACCTGAGACAGGAAAAAGGCGAGACCCCGCACGACATAGGGCCGTTGTGGGTATTTGAAGGGATCAAATTAGCAAACGGATTCAATCGCTTGTCAGGCCGCGGGTCTTACACCACTTCTGCGCGCAGTTTTTGCATCCGTGCGTTCAGGGCATTCTGATTCAACTCGCTTTTCAGCTTGCCCGCAT
>JGI24025J20009_10001404_pt1 | contig 18212 bp, 11 predicted proteins | sample Cruoilmetagenom3_FD_20009 | JGI IMG/M metagenome (IMG submission 20009) | reverse complement strand
ACCCCTCACAACTGAATCAGAAACAGATTCTTCACCAATCGACTGGCTGGCTGCAATTGCCAACGCAAAGATAAACACCCACCTGCCGATCACTTCCTGACCAGAATCTCTATCCGTTGGTTACGAACCCTTCCCGCAATGCTGTTGTTGTCGCTACGGGGTCTGGTAGAGCCAAAGCTCCTGAGAACCAGACGGTTGGACACAATACCCCATCCCTCCAGGGTTCTCACTACCGCAGCGGCCTTGGCACTCGCATAATCCCAGTTGCTCGAAAACCGGGGCCCGAAGCTCTTGGGAACCGGGCTGTTATCCGTATGGCCTGTTACTTCAACCAAGCCAGTTGTCTTCTGCAATTCGGGCACACATCCGCGCAAAGCTCGGGCTCCCTGCTCGCTGATCTCGAAGCTCTCCGGACCCTTAAAAAGCTCATCAGAGGTGAAGACGGCAAAAAAGGCGGTTTCAGGTTCTGCCTCAAACTTTTCCAATTCCGTATTCAAAGACTGGACTTGATTTGTCCACATACTAATTTCTTCCTGCTGTCGGTACAGACTTTGCTGTAGGGACAGGTATTTCAGGTTATAAAAAATAAGCCAGGCCCCAATTACGACAAGCAGAAGAATCCATCCAAGAAAACTAAGGAAACTTTTCACTTTATAAAAACCTNAGCTGTTGCTCAAGCCGCGCCAGTTTGTCCTGGAATTCGGCTTTGCGCTTGCGTTCGGTTTTAATCACTTCGGGCCGGGCCCGTCTCTCGAAATTCGGATTGGCAAACTTGGCATCTATCCCGGCAATAGCACCTTCTAGATTGTCAATTTCTTTTCTGAGGCGGCTGGCTTCGTGCTCGATATTTATCACATTTTCGAGTGGTACATAAATCTCACATCTGGAAGTTACTGCAAGCGAACACCTAGCCGGCCGCTTCCCAGAAAAACGCAGCCCTGCCACCCTGGCCATCTGACCGATAAGTCCTTTATTGTGTTTAAGGAAATCAATCAATGCCTTATCCGCGGTATTTACTATACAATCTGTTATCTTCTTGGCCGGCACACCCATGTCAGACCGTATATTCCGCACCGCAACAATAAGCTGACGCATCTCTTCAACTTTATCAATATCCTTATCCGCAACAACCAAGGGCTTGGGCCAGGTTGATGCCAGAAGAGAACCTTTAGAGAATTTCAACCGGAGCCACAATTCCTCAGTAATAAAAGGCATTATCGGATGCAATAACTGAAGGACCCCGCGAACCACCTCGTAAAGGTTAAAACGCACTTCAGAAGAATTGCTCTTCAACCTGAGCTTGGCGAATTCCAGATACCAATCACACAAATCATGCCAGAAAAAGTCATATAGCGTTGCTGCCACCGAGGAAAATGCATATCTGTCCAACCCTTGATTTACCTTTTCAAGGACCTGGTTAAACCGTTTTCGAATCCAGTTGTCCACCGGCTCAGTCAAACCAAGCCACGATGTATCCTCGGGTCTCGCCCCGGCAATGTAAGGATAAACCAACCGGCACGCATTCCAGACCTTGTTGCAGAAATTACGGCCCAACTGAAAACGGTCGTCCCAGAGCCGATAACTCTGGGACTGGCTTTCAAGATAAGTAATCGTGAACCTGACCGCATCGGTCCCGTATTTCTCAATCACTTCAAGCGGGTCGACACCGACCCCTTTGGAACGGCTCATCCGCTCGCCACTCTTGGCAAGCACAGTCGAATGGATATAAACATCTCTGAACGGAATCTTCCCGGTAAACTCAAGGCTGGAGAATATCATCCGCGCTTCCCATCTGAATATGATATCCGGGTCTGTAGTTAGAAAATCGGTTGGATAGAACTTCTTGTAATCCGGTGTTTCATCGGGCCAGCCCATCGTGGAAAAAGGCCAGAGTGCAGACGAAAACCAGGTATCCAGAACATCCTCATCCTGGCGCAGATGCTTGGACCCGCATTCCGGACATTCTGTCGGGTCTGTGCGCGAAACAATAACCTCACCGCAGTCACAATACCAAACCGGAATCCGATGACCCCACCATAGTTGTCTGGAAATGCACCAGTCGTGGATATTACGCATCCACTCAAGATAAACCCTGTTCCATCTTTCAGGGAAAAACCTCACCTTGCCTTGCTTCACCGCTTTAATGGCCGGTTCTGCCAATGCTTTCATTTTCACAAACCACTGCTCACTGGCCAAAGGTTCTATTACCGTGCCGCATCGGTCACAGGTTCCAACAGAATGGCGATAAGGCTCAATCTTCTCTAAAAACCCGGCTGCCTCAAGGTCTCGAACTACCTGTTTTCTGCATTCATTCCGATCCAAACCCTGATATTTCTCAGGCACTGCAGTAGTCATCCGCGCATCTTCACCAATGACTTTGATGCGTTCCAGACCATGCCGCTCTCCGATTTCGAAATCCACCGGGTCATGGGCTGGTGTTACCTTGACCGCACCGGTCCCGAATTCTGTTTCAACCGCACGGTCGGCGACAATCGGGATAGGACGGTCGGTTAAAGGCAAACTCAACTTCTTACCTACCAGAGACTTAAAACGGTCGTCACTCGGGTTCACCGCGACCGCGGTATCACCTAGCATCGTTTCGGGCCTGGTAGTTGCAACAGTCACATAACCATCTTCGTCTGCCAAAGGATAACGGATGTACCAAAGATGAGAATCCTGGTCAACATATTTTACTTCCAGGTCTGAAATCGCAGTCCCGCACCTCGGGCACCAGTTCACAATGTACAAACCACGATATACCAAACCTTTCTTATAATACCTGACAAATGCCTCGCGCACTGCGGCCGACAGCATCCTATCCATGGTGAATCGTAATCTTGTCCAGTCCAGACCGCAACCCAGGCTTCTCAACTGATTCACAATCCGATTCCCGTATTTTTCTTTCCATTCCCAGACCCGCTCTATGAATTTCTCTCTTCCCAAGTCGAACCGGGTCAATCCCTGCTTGGCCAACAGTCGTTCCACTTTTACTTGTGTCCCGATACCAGCATGGTCTGTACCCGGAAGCCAGAGTGTCTCAAAACCCTGCATTTTCTTGCGGCGTATGAGTATATCAGGAATAACATTATCCAGGGCATGTCCCATGTGGAGCGAACCGGTCACATTGGGCGGTGGAATTACAATCGAGAACTTGGGTTTTTGGGAATAAGCATCGGCAGTAAAAAACCCGTTATCTTCCCAGTATTTATACCATTTTGCCTCGACCGGCTTCGGATTATACCGGGACGTAAAATCGGGCTGTTTTTCCGCTGGCATCGCCGGGTATTATAGAATCCTACCTATTACTGTCAATCAAGCCGGTCCAAGAAACCCGCAACTCAGGCCGGTGAAAACCGGTGTTTTCCCAGCCAGTCAAGCATCTCTGAGATTCTGCCCGTGGCAAGCGCAATATACGAATCCGCTCCACCATAATATAGATTAAGGGTATCACCGTTATCACCGATGGTGTAACCGCAAGAAAAAACGACATCACTGACATCGCCAATACGCTCATAAGATTCCCGAGGCCCGAATATCCACTCGGTGCCGCGCAAAAGACAACGGGACGGCTGTTCCAGGTCAAACAATGCCAGACCCAGCCGGTAAATGCATCCGGCTGCGGTCCAACGCACACCATGGTATATCATCAACCATCCTTGTTCGGTTTCGATCAAAGGCGGAGCCAGACCGATTTTATTCGCATCCCACCATGGACCTCGTTTTGCCTCAAGCACCATTTGATGTTTACCCCAATAGTGCAAATCCGGTGATTCTGAAAGCCATATATCTGCGCCCAAAGCGGTTATCGGCCGGTGAAACACATTCCAGCGACCGTGGATGCGTCTAGGCAGAAGCGCTGCATCTTTGTCTTCGGGCGGCACTACCACTCCGAGCCGTTCAAGTTTCTTGAAATCTTTAGTCAAAGCAAGCGATACCGCGGGTCCGGCCGGCGAATAAGCGGTATAGGTAATCGCATACTTTCCCAGTTCTTCAAGCCAGACGATGCGCGGGTCTTCAGCCCCCCATATTTCTTCGGTAGGACAGAGTTTCCCTGGAAGTATTGGTTCCGGGTCAATAACCCAGGCATCAATCCCGTTCTCAGACCTTGCGACCCAGAGAGAGGAAATCCCTCGCTGGTCTTCGACCCGGCAGAGCAAGAGGGTCGTCCCATCGGGTAGGCGAACCGCACCAGGATTAAACACTGCATTGACCGTATGGGGCCAGTCAGCAGCGGTCAGTATCGGATTTTTGGGGTAGCGTTTCAGAAGCGAACCCGGTCGCTTGCGATAGTCCACTATTCCTCCTTTGTTCTCATTTCTTCTGACCGCATTGCCAGAAGCGCCAATAGGTAAGCAAGAGTTGACTCGGCCCCTTGGTTCTGGTTCACACCGTCTGGTTCCAATCCGTCATAGCATCCACCGGTCGTGTAATCATACAAAGGTAACCCCAAATCGTTTTTTCCCAGAAACCATTCAAAAGCCCGAAGCATTTCGTCCCACCATCTGGAGTCACCGGTCTGTAAATGGGCTTCGCGGCAAGCTTCAATCATCGTTTGTGCCTCAATCGGTTGCTGGGCAAAGCGCGCTCTTTCTTTCCCTTTTCGATACCATCCGGTGCTGCCAACCGGCACAAATTTGCCATCTTGCCCGGTCTGAATCCGTGCTAGCCAATCGAGCGCACGCAGCGCATCATCTTTCCGCTGACCGTTTTCCGCTCCGGCTAGAAGTAGTGCGTGAGGAAGCCTTGCATTGGCATAATTCAGCGAATCCTCAAACCAGATCCATTCTGGAGAAACGGTCCTCTTAAACAACTCATGCAACCGTTCGCCAAGAACTTCGCGCGTCCGGCGGGCCACACTGTTACCAGGAAAACGCCTGAGATAAACATCGATTCCAATCAAAGCTAATGCCCAGGCACGGGGGCTGGTAAATAGCTCTACTGCCGGCAATGCCGCCGCGAAAAGGTTCATCGCCGCTGCCACCTGTCCTTCATCACTTGCCTGTCCGACCGCACATCCAAGTCCCCAGAGCGCACGGCCCTGACTGTCTTCTGACCCGCATTCATCCAGCCAGCGATGGTTATAAGAAAGCCAATTATGAAACCGGCCCAATTCCGGCATAAACGCATACTCCAGAAAGGCTAGATACCGGGCGCTCAGGAGTCTGAGTTCCTGCTCGTCCGGGCCGAACTCGCGACTACGCACGGCAACAACCAGGGCCCGGGCGTTGTCATCTGTAGTATATCCCTCGGCATAATTGGGCACAGAACAGCGGGCGTGCTGAAGAATCCCGGTGCAATCAGTTAATCGCTTCAGGTATTTCAGGTCCAAATCAGGCAATTCGACATCGTCCGGCTCGGCCGGCTTCGGCCCGGGGACAACCTTCAGCCGGCCACGGTGTTCATCCCGTGCCCGCTGGAAGCTTTCAAGATACTGGCGTGCCACTTCCTTCCAAATCATTTGTCTTCCAAAGGAATACGCCTTTTTGCGCATCGCATGACGCTCGGCCTCGTTCTCAAATAGTCTGATTACCGCCTTGGCCAAAGCATCTGCATCCCGGAAAGGCACAAGCAATCCACGGCCTTGACTGAGCATCTCTTCTGCATACCAATACCGGGTAGAAACAACCGCTTTGCCTGTGCCCAGAGAATACGCCAGCGTGCCAGAAGCGATTCTGTCTTCGTTCAGATACGGCGTCACATAAATATCGGCCGCACCGAGAAATTCGCATAACTCATCCAGTTTGACAAATCGGTTATGAAATACGACATGGTCACCAATACCGTGAGAGCGGACCCGACGCTGCAGAGATAACCGGTATTCTTCGCCGTGAAGGCTCCGCACATGGGGATGTGTCACCCCCAGCACAATATAAACAACATCTGGGAATCGCTTCGCTATTTGTGGCAAGGCATCTATCATATACTCGATGCCTTTGTCAGGTGAAATCAGACCGAAAGTCAGAATGACCCGTTTGCCTTCCACTGCGAATTTGTCTTTATAGAAATTCGGGTCAATAAAAGGCATATCAGGAATGCCGTGAGGAATCAAATCAACTCTGTCCCTGGTGACGCCCCATACTTCCTCCAGAAACTCAATTGGTCGTTCACTCATCACAACCAGTCGGGATGAGAGTTGGCAGAGTTCGTCCATAACCCGGCGCTGCTTGGGATTGGGCTCACGCAGCACCGTATGCAGAGTCGTAACTATCGGCATTCTCAGCCGACGCAATGTAACCAGCAAGTCGAGCCCTGCCGGCCCCCCGAAAATACCGTACTCATGCTCAACGCACACAACATCAGCACCACCCATATTCAGAAAATCTGCAAGCTGGCGATAACCCTTGATNTCATTCTCAAAGACCTCGAACCTGACGCGTTCCGGGTAATTGTAGCCTTCTGGTCGGTCATTCATTGCGACCGCATAACAGTCAAGCTCAGGTGCTTCCCGTGCCACCGCTTCAGACAAATCAGTGGTAAAAGTAGCAATACCGCACTGACGGGGCAGATAATTACCCAGAAAAACTACTGTTGAAAAATCAACCGGTTTCGGCATCAGATTTCTCCTTTTCCAATAATCAAGGGAACATTATAAGAAATTCTTCCGGAACTTGTCAAGCGAGCGATTGCGACACAAATCCGCAGAATAAGTAAAACCCGGCCCGATTTCGCACACTCAAACTTCCAGACAAAGCGTCTTTTGTCTAACTCAAGGAAAACCAGAGGCTTAAACCCGTAATCAACAGTGAATTGACCCGGTGCCAATATTGACAATTACAGGAAAATGCGTAATCTTAGGCCGGAGGAATTAAAAGATGACAATAGCAAAAGAGAAAAAAGAGCAACTGATTCATAGTTATCAGTTGCACGGGACCGATACCGGTTCCCCAGAGGTGCAAATCGCTATTCTCACTGAAAGAATCGGGCTTTTGAGCGAGCACCTCAAAGTGCATAGAAATGACAAACATTCGCGTCGTGGTCTTATCAGAATGGTATGTGAGCGGCGACGGCATTTGGACTATTTGTCCAAACGTCACCAACCAAGGTATAAGAAAATAATATCCGAACTGGGTCTGCGGGGTTAATTTGCCCAGCATCGAAAAAGAGGTCTGTGGCCGACCTTTATCCCTTGAATTTGGCCGCGTCGCCGGGCAGGCCGATGCCGGTGTGCTTGCCCGTTACGGCGACAGCATCGTGCTGGCAACCGCCTGCTACAAAAAAGAACTGGTAGAATACAAATCATTCTTCCCTTTGACAGTAGATTATCGCGAACTGGCATTTGCAGCCGGCAAAATCCCCGGCGGATTCTTCAAACGCGAAGGCAGACCCCGTGATAAAGAAACCCTGACCTGCCGATTGATCGACCGGCCGATAAGGCCTCTCTTCCCGTCCGATTTTCGCAATGAAACTCAAATCGTCGCATATCTGCTGTCAACTGATATGGAAAACGAAAGCGAATTCTTGGGCCTGATTGCGGCCTCGGCCGCACTTTCCGTTTCTGAGATTCCTTTCCAGGGGCCGATCGGCGTCTGCAGAATCGGAAAGATAAACGGCAAGCTTGTTGCCAATCCGCTGATGAGCCAATTCGATAAAGCGGATATGTCGATGATGTTTGTCGGAATAGAAGACAGAATTATGATGATGGCCGGGGCGGCGGCCGAGGTATCAATCGATGATATTGACCATGCGGCCGAGCTGGCAATGCCAGTCATCCATCAGACAATCGAGCTGCAAAAAGACTTGGTGAGTGAGGTCGGCAAGCCGAAAATAACCCCGGATGAACCGAGCGTTCCTGCTGAACTCGCATCCGAAGTCAGAAAAAGGGCCGGCGCCAGAATGGTGGAAATCAGTCGCATAAAAGACAAACTGGAGCGCGGCCGGGCAACAGATAGTCTGGCACGGCAACTTACCGATGAGCTGGCCGAAGGGTTCCCTGATATGGGGCCGGCAATTCAGGAAACCCTCGACAATATCGCCAAGGAAGATATGCGAAGTCGTATCCTGGACAAAGAAGAACGCCTGGACGGTCGGGCACTGACTGACTTAAGAAATATTGAATGCGAAGTCGGGGTGCTGCCACGCGCCCATGGTTCTGCCCTGTTCACACGGGGCCAGACACAATCCCTGGCCGCAACAACACTGGGCACAAAATCAGACGAACAGGTAATCGACGATGTCGAACTCGAAGTTGAAGAAAAGAAATCTTTCATGCTCCATTACAATTTCCCGCCATTTTCTGTTGGCGAAGTGCGGTTCCTGCGCGGCCCGGGCCGCAGGGAAATCGGCCATGGCAACTTGGCAGAAAGTTCACTTCGTGCAGTAATCCCGTCTGACGACAGTTTTCCTTATACCATCAGAATCGTTTCGAATATCCTGGAATCAAACGGCAGTTCCTCAATGGCATCGGTCTGTTCTGGTTCACTTTCCTTGATGGACGCCGGCGTGCCGGTAAAATCGTCTGTGGCCGGTGTCGCCATGGGCCTTATCAAGCAAGGTAACCATTACAAGATTCTGACCGATATTCTCGGTGCCGAAGACCATTACGGCGACATGGATTTCAAAGTTGCCGGCACCCGCAAAGGCATAACCGGAATTCAGCTCGACCTGAAGCTGCCCGGCGTGCCTTATTCACTGCTGCATGAAGCTATGGTGCAGGCACATTCAGCACGGATGAAAATCCTGGACAAAATGGATTCGGTAATTGCAAAACCAAGGCCTGAAATATCTCGCTACGCACCGAGAATCGAATCAATCGTCATCGACAAGGAAAAAATCGGAACGGTTATCGGTCCTGGTGGCAAAACCATCCGTAAGATTACCGAAGAAACCGGCGCTACTATCGATATCGAGGATGACGGCACGATCACAATTGCATCTAACAAGCCCGAAGCACTTGCCAAGGCCCGGGAATGGGTCGAGTCGCTTGTAGCCGAGGTTGAAATCGGCAAGCTTTATTACGGTGAGGTCAAACGGATTATGGACTTCGGCGCATTTGTCGAGGTGCTGCCCGGCAAAGAAGGTTTGGTTCACATTTCCCAACTAGGCTCAGAAAGGGTTCGGTCAGTAGAAGATGTAGTCAAAGTTGGGGATAAAATCTGGGTAAAGGTCATCGAGATTGACGACCTCGGCCGCGTGAACCTTTCCCGGCGCAAGGCGATGGAAGAACGGGGCGAAATCCCCCGGTCAGATGACTCGGGCAAAGCTATAAGGCCCCCTGCCCGCAAACCGGCACGCCGGCCCCCGCACAGCAGAACCAGACGACCGCATGGTCGGCGCTAGCAGACTTATAATGACAGCTTATCCACAGGCCGGCACCAATATCAGGACTACCGTCACCCCTACCGGCCTGACAATCATCACTGAAACCCTGTCTTATATCCGCTCGGTCGCTCTGGGTCTTGCGTTCAGATTAGGCAGCCGGGACGACCCGCAAGACAAGTCAGGCATGGCCCATCTTATCGAACACATGGTTTTCAAGGGAACACCCGAGCGTGACGCCCGTTCTATTTCTATTGCGGCCGAATCCCACGGTGCCGAGCTTAACGCCTTTACCGACAAGGAACTCACATGCTTCTACGGACGTTTTCTCGGTGACCAGCAGGTGCCGATGACTGAACTTCTGGCCGAGATTATAGCCCGTCCCGCATTTGCACCATCTGAACTGGCAAAGGAAAAACAGGTAGTTGCAGAGGAGATAAAAACATCGAATGAAGACCCCGATACCAAAGCGGTCAACCTGATGTTGCAGGCATTTTACGGTGACCACACGATGGCCGCACCCATTGTCGGAACGATTGATTCTGTCGGTCATATGGATGACGAATTGTTGCGTAGCTTCTATCAGGAGCGCTACCATTGTGGCAACGGCGTAGCAGTGGCGGTCGGCGATATCAGGCATGAAGAACTGACTGATACATTGGCCCGTGTGCTTGAAAACCGGCACCAGCCCGAACTCCCGGCACGCAAAAAGGCAGAAGTTGCAAATACCCATGTTCTCGTCCAGACGCGGCAGGACCTTTCCCAGGTTTATCTGTGCCTTGCCCGTCCTGCATTTCCTTATTCAGACCCCCGGCGATATGCGCTTTCGGTTCTCAACACCGCACTGGGTGGCGGGATGTCTTCGAGATTATTCCAACGCTTACGCGAAGAAGAAGCCTTGGTATATTCGGTATCCAGCTTTGTGGAACTTTACGGAGATTCGGGGCTTATCGGGGTTTACTTTGTCACCGACAAACGCAAACTGGAACAGTGTATCCGTGTGCTGGATGAGGAAATCAAACGGCTGCGCACCAACCGCTTAGAAAAAGAGGAGTTTGAAAGGGCATGCAACATGACCAAGAGTGCGGTGCTTCTGGGTCTTGAAAGCCCGACGACCCGGATGCTGCGTCTGGCAAGAACTCACCATATGCTCGGCCGGCTGATAAAAGTTGATGAAACGCTTGACGCTTACAACCGGCTGGGCCTTGATGAAGTAAACGGACTGGTGGATGAAATTTTTGATAACGGAGATTATCATATTGGCGCGGTTGGCCCGATAACCGCAGAAAAACTGGAAAAGGTTATCGGTCATTTGAACAGCTAGACTGATTCGACTACGCTAGAATATAAGGAGGAATCTGTGAAGACTTTGTTTCTGAGTAGCAAACAGGTAAAGCGGCTTCTTACGATGAAAGACACGCTCAAAGCGGTAGAGACCGCTTTCCGCCATGCCGGCATGGGCACGGTAGAAATGCCCTGCAAAGTATATCTTTTTTTCCCCAAGCACAACGGCGACATCCGGGTAATGCCTTCCTACATCCCACCATTGAACATTTCCGGTGTGAAAGTAGTAAATGTCCATCCCGACAATCCGAAGAAAGGAATGCTTTCGGTGATGGCGACATTCATTCTTATTGACCCGCGGACCGGATTCCAACAGGCGATAATGGATGCCACCTGGATTACCATGATGCGCACCGGTGCGGCCGCCGGTGTTGCAACCAAGTACCTTGCCCGCAAAAACGCAAATGTGCTGAGTCTTGTCGGCACCGGGGCCCAGGCAAACACACAACTTGAAGCGATGATGATAGTCCGCAAAATCAAAAAAGTGAAGCTGTTCGATGCCCGGAAAAAGCGGGCCGAAGAATTCGTCGGGCGCTATCAGAAGAAATACCGCGCTGCACAGTTCCGCATTGCCCGTTCGCTCGAGGAATGCCTTGCCGATGCGGATATCGTCTGCACCATGACCCCGGTGCGTAAGCCGATCGTCAAGGCGAAGTGGATTAAGCCGGGCTGCCATATCAATGCGATCGGTGCGGATGCACCCGGCAAAGAAGAACTTGAACCCGCAATCCTCAAAAAGGCAAAAATCGTAATCGATGACTGGGCCCAGGCAAGCCACTCTGGCGAAATAAACGTGCCCCTATCCAAAGGAATCATCAAGCGGCGCAACATCCGTGCTGAAATCGGCAAGGTGGTGGCTGGACTCAAGCCTGGCCGCACAAACGATGCCGACATAACAGTATTTGACTCAACCGGCCTGGGCCTGCAGGACCTGACGACTGCACATCTGGTTTACAAACTCGCCCGTAAAAAGAAAGTAGGCCGCTGGCTGGAAATAATCTAGCAAATAAACCGGCAGATGAAGATATGCATGGTTTCGGACAATTATTACCCTTACATCGGGGGGATACCGGACCATATTCATTATCTTTCTGCCGAACTCAGGCGTCGTGGTCATACAGTCAAAATCCTCACATCCACATTCGGTGGCAAGACTGTCGATATCCTGGACAAAGTGCCGGATGAAGACCAGATATTTCGTGTCGGCCGAGGCCTGATAATCCGCTCGAACAAATCCTTTGCCCGCATACCTACCGCGTGGCGGCCCACCTTTCAGGTCCGTAACTTCTTTGACAAAAATCAATTCGACATCATCCACATTCACGGTTCCCTGGCTCCGACCTTGCCCCTGATAGCTATCAGGGCATCGCACTCTGTGAATGTTCTGACCCTGCATGCCAACTACAAACGCAGTATCCTTTATACCTTTCTCAAACCCCTGGTACTTCCTTACTTCAATGCGATTCACGGCCTGGTGGCGGTATCCGAAGGTGCCAAAGTCGCCACGGCCCGCTATTTTCCCGGCCCGTACCGGATAATCCCGAATGCTATCGACATCAATTTCTTCCGGCCCGATGTCAAACCGATTCCAGAACTCGACAACGGCCGGCCGAAAGTCCTGTTCCTGGGCCGTTTTGAACCCAGAAAAGGGCTCAAATATCTCTTGATGGCGATGCCTGAAATCGTCCGACAAATTCCGAATGTCCAACTCGTTGCAGTCGGTACCGGACTGTTCGGCTATTCCTACAAAGGCTATCTTGACAAAGACCTGGAAACACATGTTTATTGGGCTGGGCTTGTCCCGAATGAAGACCGGCCGCGCTACTATGCCAGTTGTGATGTATATTGTTCCCCTTCAATCGGCAATGAGAGCTTCGGCATCGTGCTTCTGGAAGCGATGGCCACAGGCAAACCTGTTGTCGCTTCTGACATCAATGGCTACCGGAATGTGCTCGAGCACAAGAAACAGGGCCTGCTCGTGCCGGCCCGAGACACCGATGCGATTGCCGGTGCTATTGTGCATCTTCTCAAAGACCCGGAACTCAGGAAACAGATGGGCAAAGCCGGACGGCAGAAAGCTCAAGACTATGCCTGGTCCAAAGTAGCATCCCGGATAGAAGATTTTTACAAAGAGCTGCTCGAGCGCTATCCGGTTCCCCGTTACGGTCGGTAAAATGGCCGGCCGGCGGTCGGGCCTGTTGCCGGTTCTCAAAACCCCACAATTTCTCATCTTTTCAATTTCCCAAGCCATTTCGCTTTTCGGTGACAAACTGGACTATATGGCGTTGCTTGCTATGCTGGCGTTTTTCTCCAGCCGGTTCGCCTGGGACTCACCCCGGGCAATTTCATTTCTCTCGATTGTAGCAGCCCTGCCCACGATACTCTTCGCACCCATTGCCGGTGTATTTGTTGACCGGTGGGACCGGCGCAAAATCATGATTGGCTGCGACTCGGCCCGGACAATTCTTGTCCTCGCTATACCATTTGTGGCACTTGCCACCCTTAACCCGCCTTTCGTTTACATCCTGGCCTTCCTGGTTTTCCTTCTCGGGATGTTTTTCAATACCGCACGCATGTCGATAATCCCGAAGCTGGTTGGAGGCGAAGGCAACCCGGACAAACTCCTGGGCGCCAATTCGTTCATGAATTTCACCGGCCGACTCGCTACATTCGCCGGTATGCTCGTTGGCGGTATTATCGTTGACTGGCATGGCTGGGCAAGATTCGGAATAAATCACCCATGGACTACCGGCTTCTACCTCGACTCGGTTACATATTTCGTATCGGTCATTGCGCTGATTGCAATCTACCACCGCATCGGGGGCAGGATTGCTCCCGGGAAAGAACTCGCCGGCCCTTCCATTATTACCACCCTCGGAAAGAGTGAAAAGCGTGCCTTTTCTTCACTCAAAGAAGCCTGGAAAATGGCGACCAAAATCCCATCTGTGCGCTTTGTCTTTGGTTCGGTCGTGCTTTTGGTTTTCACCGGTGCATCGGCCTTTGTGCTTTACATTCCCATAATTCAGGGAAAGACTGGGGCCGGTCTCGGTCTCGGCACAAAAGGCGTCGGATTTATTGCGGCAATCGGCTCGGTCGGCCTGGTTATTTCATCAATGGTATATGGCCTTATCGGCCACAGAATCAAAAAAACCAAGGTAATCCTCTTGTCATTTCTCTTCCTTGGCATAACTGCGGCAGCCTTATCTTTCACCAAATCATTTGCAGTCGTCGCACCGCTGACATTCCTTGCCGGTCTCGCACTCTCGCCTATCTACATCGCTATGGATACCCTGATTCACGAATCAGTTCCGGATTCGGTCCGGGGNCGGATATTTTCCAGTCGCGAATGGGTAATGCATATCTCATTTGCAATAAGCGCCCTGGTCATCGGCCAGTTGACGAGGTTCTTTTCTGCGCGTAAACTCCTGCTGGCCGCTGGATTGCTGGTAATTATAACCAGTTCGATTATATTCTTTACTAGCCTGAGAAAACCGGAAACAAACTGGAGGTGAAAGTTGACCGACCCGAGAATCGAGAAACTGGCAAAAGTGCTGGTTCATTACAGCTTGGGAGTAAAAAAGAACGACTGGGTGCAAATTGATGGCCCGTATCTAGCTGAAGAACTCATGCGCGCCCTGATGCTCGAGATTCTGGCCGGTGGTGGCCATCCTGCGCTCCGAGTCGGAATTCCGGGTGCGACCTATCTGTTTTACACCCACGCCAACAAAAACCAGCTTGAATTCATCTCACCGACGGCAAAACTTAAGGTTGAAAAACTTGATGCCCAGCTCACGGTCTGGGGGGGCTGGAATACCAAAGAACTCACCGGTGTTGACCCGAAGCGAATCGCGATAGCAAGAAACGCATTGAGGCCTTTGTTTGACAAGAAGCTCAAGCGCATTGCCACCCGAGACTTGCGCTGGTGCGGTACCCTGTTTCCAACCCAGGCCTCAGCTCAGGATGCGGAAATGTCCCTGGAAGAATATCAGGATTTCGTTTATCATGCGGACAAACTGGATAAACGCGACCCGATTGCCGAATGGCGAAAAGTCTCAAAAAAACAGGCCAGAATCGCCCGTTTCCTGAACACGCTCAAAACCATCAGGATTGTCGGCAAGGATACAGACCTCTCGTTCAATGTCACTGGCCGCAAATGGGTCAACTGCGACGGTAAACTGAATTTCCCTGACGGCGAAGTCTTTACCGGCCCGATTGAAAACTCGGCCCAAGGCCATATCCGCTACACATTCCCTGCAGTTTACGGCGGCAAAGCAGTAGAAGATGTCCGGCTCGTATTCAAAAAAGGCAAAGTCGTCCAGGCAAAGGCAGACAAAGGCGAAGACTATCTCCATGCGATGCTTGACACCGACCCTGGTGCCAGATATGTCGGAGAACTTTCCTTTGGCACTAACTACTCAATCAAACGATTCACCAAGCACACGCTGTTCGACGAGAAAATCGGCGGCACCATGCACATCGCGGTCGGTGCTTCCCTGCCTGAATCCGGCGGCCGAAACAAATCCGGGCTCCACTGGGATATGGTCTGCGACACCCGCAAAGGATTTACTGTTTACGGCAATGGCAAACCGATACACAAAAACGGCAAGTTCCTGAAACCATAAACGCATTACCGCTAGCTCGAATCCGGCCAGCATCGCTCCTAGCCGGAATTCTGGTCTTTCAACTCAGGGTCAAACTGGCCTTGATTCTGGCGACCCTTCTGGAAATCCAATTGACCTAAGTCCTGGCCGATAGGGGAATGCCCCCTTGAACTTCTAGGGACGCCTAGACCAGTTAAGTTACTAAATTATAAGGTCTTACCACCTCCGGGCCCATTCTGAGCATATGCTCATTAGCTTGGACCCGGATTTGAGGCCATCGGGTCAAGCAGAAGGAAAAACAGCTTGGCAATCCGGCTCTCAGGCAAAATGAAGAGCCGGCTATCAAACTGCAACTCAAACAAGAGGTCAAACAGCTAGAAAAACGGCCGATAAACCAGGCGATGAATCGGCCAATGAAACCGGAAAACAAATGGGTTGAGCAACAAAAAGACAAACGGCAATTCAAACTAGTTGAATAATATTTTGGCAAACGGGTTTAACAACTCCGGGAAAAACTTCTTGGGAAATGGCTTTATAAACGACTAGACAAACCCGTTGGGGAACGACCCCTGGGTGTTGTTTCTAAAGACCCGGTTTCTTTAACTAAGTCCATAAATACCGGTGTTTTCCACCGGTTAGACATGCCGGCCGGAATTCAGTCTTTCTGGTTGATTCTTGTTGATAATACTGTAAACTGAATTAGTGTCTGAGAAAGTTACCGCGCCGAGGTCGGAATCAACTGAACTATTGACAGATTTCCGCTTTGGCTTATACTGACTTATGGAGGTATCATGAAAAGAGTCGTTCTGGGTATAGTGTTCGGTCTGCTTGCCGCGACAGCGGCTTCTGGCCAGTGGCTGGAGACGACAATCTATCTGCCCGATTCTTTGGCTGGAGTGACCGAACCGCAATGCCTGGTGTTCAATTCTCAGAATAACACCGTCTATGTCGGCGGATATGGTGAATGCGTGATTGCGATTGACGGCGCGACCAATCAGAAGATTGCCAAAATTCCGGCCGGTGAATACATAGAAGACCTTTACTACAACCCGCTTGATAACAAGGTTTATTCGGCAAACTACTATAGCGATGATGTGACCGTCCTCGATGGCGCATCAAACCAGGTTGTCGCAACCGTGGCGGTTGGTAAGAAGCCTTGGGCGCTTTGCTACAACCCGACAAATAACAAGGTCTATTCGGCAAACCGGACAAGCGACGATGTGACTGTGATTGACGGCGCATCAAACCAGGTTATTGCAACAGTGGCGGTCGGTGAGGAACCTCGGGCGCTTTGCTACAACCCGCTTGATAACAAAGTTTACTCGGCAAACAGGTATAGCGATGATGTGACTGTGATTGACGGCGCATCAAACCAGGTTGTTGCAACTGTGGCGGTTGGTGACTATCCTCGCGCGCTTTGCTACAACCCGACAAATAACAAGGTTTACTCGGCAAACAGGTATAGCGATGATGTGACTGTGATTGATGGTGCATCAAACCAGGTTGTCGTAACCGTGGCGGTTGGTAAGAAGCCTTGGGCGCTTTGCTACAACCCGCAGAACAACAAAGTTTACTCGGCAAACTACCATAGCGGTGATGTGACCATAATTGACGGCGCTACGAACCAGGTCCTTGCCACAGTGACCGCAGGAGGCGGCCCTCGCGCCCTCTGCTACAACTCGCAGAACAACAAAGTTTACTCCGCAAACAAGTGGAGCGATGATGTGACTGTGATTGACGGCGCATCAAACCAAGTCGTCGCGACAGTGGCGGTTGGTGAGGAACCTCGGGCACTTTGCTACAACCCGCTTGATAACAAAGTTTACTCGGCAAACAGGTATAGCGATGATGTGACTGTGATTGACGGCGCATCAAACCAAGTCGTCGCGACTGTGGGGGTTGGTGACTGGCCTTGCGCGCTTTGCTACAACCCGCTTGATAACAAAGTTTACTCGGCAAACAGGTATAGCGATGATGTGACTGTCCTCGATGGCGCATCAAACCAGGTTATTGCAACCGTCGAGGTTGGTGACTGGCCTTGCGCGCTTTGCTACAACCCGGCAAATAACAAAGTTTACTCGGCAAACTCGGGTAGCGATGATGTGACTGTGATTGATGGCGCAACAAACCAGGTGATTGCGACGGTCAAGGTTGGTAGCGCGCCTTGGGCGCTTTGCTACAACCCGCTTGATAACAAAGTCTACTCGGCAAACTACCATAGCGGTGATGTGACCGTAATTGATGGCGCAACAAACCAGGTGCTCGCAACTGTCGAGGTTGGTTACTGGCCTTATGCGCCTTGCTACAACCCGCTTGATAACAAGGTTTACTCGGCAAACTCGGAAAGTAATGATGTGACTGTCCTCGATGGCGCATCAAACCAGGTTATTGCAACCGTCGAGGTTGGTGACTATCCTGGCGCGCTTTGCTACAACCCACTTGATAACAAAGTTTACTCGGCAAACTTGGGTAGTGATGATGTGACCATAATTGGCGGCGCATCAAACCAGGTTGTCGCAACTGTCAAGGTTGGTAGCACGCCTTGGGCGCTTTGCTACAATCCGACAAATAACAAGGTCTACTCGGCAAACGGGGGAAGTAATGATGTGACTGTCCTCGACGGCGCATCAAACCAGGTTATTGCAACAGTCAAGGTTGATAGCAGGCCTCGCGCGCTTTGCTACAACCCGACAAATAACAAGGTTTACTCGGCAAACAGGTATAGCAGTAATGTGACCGTAATTGATGGCGCAACAAACCAGGTTGTCTGTACGATAGAAGTCGGAGATGAGCCGATTGCTTTTGCCTGGAATCCGGTCCAGAACCGGACCTATGTGGCGAACTACTATGGCAGCAGCATTTCGGTTATCCGGGATGTGACTGGAATAGAAGAAAGGGCTGAAGGCGAAAGGATAAAGGATGGGTTTCAGACGGCCACAATCGTGCGCGGGGTGCTGCACCTGGGCGCGGGCTTGGGACACAATCCCAATTCCCCGGGCGGAATTGGGTTAT
>JGI24025J20009_10001403_pt1 | contig 18220 bp, 16 predicted proteins | sample Cruoilmetagenom3_FD_20009 | JGI IMG/M metagenome (IMG submission 20009) | reverse complement strand
GGCGTCCATATAGATAGACGCTCAACCCCATCCCCAGGACGCTGAGAAGATGCTCCCCTACTATCCCCCCCCTTAAGAACCAGCGCCACCCCCTCCTGAGGAAGGTAACCACTACGAAGGCGGGAAAGAGCAAAATGGCTTCATTATGAGTGAAGACTGCGCCTAAGAGCAGGAGGAAGGAGAGGCGGCGATAACTCCGAGCCTCGCAGTAGATGACTCCCTTATAGAAGAAGAAGGTAGATAGAAGTGCCATTGGAAGGAGAAGGGCGTAATTCCTCGCTCGCCCGCTCCAGATGATAGCCTGGGGGTCGAAGGTGAGGAGAGCAGCAGCGATGAGCCCTACCCAGGGCGAGAATAACTTCTTCCCGACCCAATATAGGAGGGGGATGGAAATGACGCCCAGGATGACGCTGGGCATTCTGGCCACTAACTCGCTCGAACCGAAGAGGTGGTGGATGAAGAGGGCATCGAGGTAAGTGAAGAGCATGCCCTGGCTGTAGATGGCTCCCGTGGGGAAAACAGGGAATCCATACTGCAGGGTCCTTTGGGCCACCCAGATGGTGGTGTATTCGTCGATAAAGGGACTAGCCTCTCGGGCATATGTCAGACGCATATAAAGCCCTATGAACATCAAGGCTATAAGCGTAGCGGCGATGAAAAGGCGTGGGGATAGATCTTTGACCCTTGTTGGCCAGGTCACCGAGCGGTTGTTGGGGGGTCTCTCCTCAAAAGCCATGGTAGCCTCTAACCCTCATCTTTCCCCTTCTTACCATGAGACCCAAACTGACTAGACCTCCCTACTGGCAGGGAGGGGGGATATCCTATCGGTTTCAAAGAAGCCTATCACTGTTCTCCTTTGGAGAAAAGGGGGGTGAATAGTCCTTTGTCAATTCCGCTATGCTACTGAGTAGATATAGTCACATTGATAGGGATAGTGGTAATGACCACTTCGCTCCCAGGTCAGCCTTACAGCCTCCAGGCCACAGCCGCGCATATCAGATCCCCACTCGTGCGGGCTAATCTGGTTAAGAGGGCGATGATGATGGCCACATAAGCGGGGAAGTAGAAACCCAAGAGAAAGGTCAGTGTGCCTTCCATCACCCCTAGGCCGGCAGGAGCGAAGAGGCTGACGAAGCCCACCACCCAGCCGGCAGCGAATATCCCAGTCACAATGGGCAGATAGGTGAGGGGCAAGGGAAACAAGGCTTTTATTAAGAGAAGATGCGCTAGGCCATTGAGGGACCAGAAGAGGGTCCAGAGGGCTAGTTGGATCAGGATCTCTTTATAGTTCCACTCTATAGATATTACCTCCTGCCTAGTTAGGCGGGAGAAGAGGCCAAGCCCACGCCTCACATTAGAGGGGTGGATGAGAAGCAAACCGAGCGGAAGGAGGATGAGGAAAGGATAAAGCCCACCCGCAGAACCGATACCCCTCCGCCAAAGTGGTAAGGTGAATAGAAAGACCATTGTCCCGGAAACGACCTGGAGGATCAGTTGTAGGGTTATACTGGCCGCGGATAGGGTCTTGGGAATACCCTCTTGCTCACTCAGATAGACCAAGCCCAAGATGCCCCATATCTTCCCTGGAATATACCGACCTAATTGAGATAAGAAGAAGATGCGAAAACTCTTCCGATAACTCAAAGGGTTGCCTAGCCGGACTAAGATCAGTTTCCAGAGGTAGGCGTAAAAGGAAGAAGCCAGCAGCATCAGGGAGAAGGCGATAACGAAGGCGGGGTAATCGAGGCTCCAGTCGTAGGTGGAGATCTCACTCCAATTGAGGTAGAGGTTGCGAAATAGAAGGGAGAAAATGAGAACGACGATAACTATTTGCAGCCCCCGCTGGAGAAAAGCCTTCCTGCCTCGAACTACGAGCACCTTTTACCCTTCCCCTAGTCGCTGGCTGCCTGGAAGAAAGAGATGCGATCCACGATGGATTTGGCACTCCGCAGCACCCGCTTTATGTCCTGCCATCTTCGTATCCCCAGCAAGGTTCTAAGAATGTAGTGAGGACGAAGATAGAACTCCCGATAGGCTTGAACCCTGGCCCTCTCCACATCTTCTTGGCTCAACTGCTCCGTCTCGATAAGGCCACTAAGCGAGGCAAAGTCCGCCCAGGAATCACAGACCAACCAACCCTTCTCGACACAGAGATCATGAAGTTGGGTTCCGGGGTGGGGGATGACAATAGCAAACTGAGCGCTATAAGGATCTAATTCCTTGGCGAACTCGATGGTCTCCCTTATAGTCTCCTGGGTTTCGCCAGGTATTCCAAAGAGAAAGAAGGCCTGGGTCCTGATCCCCAATTCCCGGCATATCTTGAAGGTCTCTCTAGCCCTCTCCAGGGACATCCTTTTCCGCATAACCTCGAGGATCTGAGGTGAGCCGGACTCGACGCCAAAAAGGATATAATGGCAGCCCGCCTCCTTCATAGCCATCAACATCTCCTTATCCACCGTATCTACGCGGCTCTGGGCGATCCACCCCACTTGGATCCCCCTCTCTTGGATGAGGCGGCATATTTCCAACACTCGCCCCTTATCTAGAGTCAGGCAGTCGTCATCGAAGTATATCTCGTCGACGCCGTAATCCCGCACCACTTGCTCCATCTCTTCGACCACATTGCCTGCACTTTGGGCTCGGAACTTGTGCCCATAGAGGGTCTCGGGCCAGAGACAATAGATACAACGGTAAGGACAGCCTCGCGAACTCACCATGGCTGTGGGCCGCTCCCCGGAGTAGAGAGCACCCCGGTACCCCTCACTTTTCACGATATGGCGGGCCGGGAAGGGAAGGCTGTCCAGATCCTCGATGAGGGGGCGAGGCTCATTGACCCAGATTTGCCCATCCTTTTTATACGAGAGGCCCTCCACCCCCGAGAGATCGTTGCCTGCCTTTAAGGCCAAAGCCAGTTCCCTGACCGTCAACTCAAACTCCCCACGGCAAACGCCATCGATAGCCTCGTTCTCGGCCAGGATATCCCGGTGAAAGAGGGTGACGTGGGAGCCAACTAAAGCCACATAGATATTTCCCACCCTCTCTTTCACCGCTTGTGCCGCCTCTAGGTCAGAATCGATGGAGGGGGTAGAACACTCCAACACCAGAAGGCGAGGAGCGATCTCAGCCACCGCCTCCGCGAAGTCGGCAATGGACATCTCTTCCATCACCCCGTCGAGAAAATGGACCTCGAAACCGACCTCCTCCAGCACTGCGGCTGTGTAGGCCAGATAGATGGGGTATTCGAGGTACTTATCCACCCTCTTATGAGGCCAGCGGACATCAGAACGGGCCCCATAGCCCGGCCCGGGCCAAGGGGGATTGCTGACTAGAACCTTCATGCCCTCCACCCCCTAACCTAGATAGCCTTCACATAATCGCACAAAGCGGTCGGCGAGACTAGGCCACTCAAACCTCTCCTTAACCAGCCTCTCACCCCAGGTACCTATCTCTCGACGCTGGGCATCGTCGACCAAGAGACGGCAAATCTTCTCCGCCAGATCCTCATAATCCCCGGGACGATAGAATACCGCCGCTTCTCCCTCCCCAGTTACCTCCTGGAGCGCTGGAAGGCGGGGGAGGACAGCGGGGACTCCACAAGCCCAATACTCGAACTCCTTCAAGGTGACGCGCCCTCGCGCCGAGAGGACATCGGGGAGGATCACGAGACCCAGGTCGCTAGCCGAGATGTACCGTGGGACCTCTCCCTGGGGCACCCACCCCGAGAAGTAAAAACTCTCCTCCAGACCATACCTTCTGACCCTCTCCTTCAAAGCGGGTACAGCAGCGCCATCACCCACCAACCAAAAATAGGTTGCTGGCTCTCTCTCCACCACCAACCGTGCCGCATCCACCATCAGTTCCGGTCCATCTTGGGGATCGATTACGCCGTGGAAGATAACCACATATTTGGCCCCCGAAGCGTGACGCTCACGCAGGGGTTGGCCATCGACCGGTCGGAAAATCGTGGTATCCACTCCATCAGGGACCACATCTATCTTCTCCAATTGAGCACCGAATCGGCTGGCGATGTTTTTCATGCTCTGGCTGATGGTAATGATCCTATCCGAGCCCCGAATAGTGCTCCTCTCCAACCTCCGCCCCAGACCTACTATCGCTCTCAACCACAAAGAACGGTAATCCTCCAAATACTCGAAGAGGAGATCGGTCAAGTCCAGAACCGCCAGGGTAGTAGGTTCGAACCTCTTTGCCAAAAGGGCACCATAGCCAGCGATGGAATTATGGGAGACGACGAGGTCCGGCTTCAACCGTCGAGCATAGTTGGCCACCCGCGGGACATTGATGGGGAAAGCGACCATGTATTTGGGCATCTTCCACTTACCCATCCGGTTGACTCCCTGAAGAGGTAACCAATCCTCGCATCCCAACCGCTCAATGGCCTCTGTCCTGGTTACAGCGATAGATGAGGCCACATAAACCTCATGACCTCTAGCCACGAAAGCCTTGACCAGATTAGATATGCGCGGAGTACCTCCACCGCTGATGGGTATCAGTTTCTCGAAGATCGTGACTAGGACTCTCACCGGTTGCTCCTCATAGAGCCGCGGGGCTTCCGGCATAAGAGATGCAGACAGTCGTTTAGGTGCCCCAATGGAGAGAGCGCAGGCAGAAAGAAGAATCCGTGCCAGGCTCTCCTCTCCGACACCCAACGCTTCAACTTCGCCATGGGAATAGTGGGCAGATTTGCGAACTCGAAGGGGAGGCTTTCGACAGCCTCTATCCATTCCCTGGCGGTGAGCAGCGAGAGATGGGTACCATCGCTATACATCTCCAACTCATCTTCCTTTCCCAACACCGAAAAAAGGCGGTGCTTAAGCGAATCGCGTTTTGGAACCTTGAAAAAGAGATAGCCGCCTGGTGTCAAGAGATGGCAAATAGTCTCCAACACTGAGTGAGGGTCTCTTAGGTGCTCTAGGGTATTAAGAGCCACAACGACGTCGAATCTGCGCTTCCCCACAAACCTTAGCAGGGACTCCTTAGACTCAACATCCACTACGCCCAGGGTAGAGCGAGAAGCAATCCCCCTCGCTCGATTGATAGCATGTTCTGAGATATCTGCTCCGTAGGTTTCGTATCTTGCCTCCGCCTCCCGCAAGAAATACGCATAGGCACAGCCTATTTCCAATAGCCGCCCTGTGGGTGCGATCCTCTCGAGTAGGGTCAAGAGCGGTGGACCAGCCAAATCATCGCCCCTCCTGCCCAGGCCCTTGTAGCCCTCATAGTACTCTCCATCATACTTGCTATACAGTGCCACCCCGCTATCCTTTAACCCCGTATTTATCCAAGCGATCAATTTCCTGGTAGATCCTCTCGAACTTGGCCACCTCCCGTTCCCAGCTATAGTGGCTCAACACCTTCTGCCTGGCTCGCCTTCCCAACTCCTCCCTCCGGGCCCCATCCTCCAGCAAACCCAAAACGAGGCCGATGAACTCTTGATCGACCCTCTGGCTCAAAAGGATTTCCGTGCCCTCAACGAAGTCAAGACCCTCCGCGCCTATCTCCGTAGAAACTATCGCCCTGGAGCAGGCTGCCGCTTCTAGGATCTTAACCCGCGTCCCTGAGCCGGAGTCGAGGGGTACTATCACTATATCCGAGGCGGAGAGATAATCGGCCAAATTAGGGGAGGAGTCCTTCCTATTGCTCACGAAGCCGGTAAGGATCATCTCTTCCTTCTTATAAGGGAGAAGATGGTCATAGTTCTGACCAATGATAAGAAAGGTCGTCCGGGGGTGCTCGGCCAGAACAGCAGGGCATATCTCCTCCGCGATGTAGCGCACGGCCGCCGTATTAGGGATGGTGTCCAACTTGCCCACGAAGGCCAGAACCAACTCTTGAGAGGAAAGATTGTAGAGTCTCCGGACCGTATGGCGCCCCTTCTCGCTGTAGTTGAAGACCTCGGGATCAGCACAATGCTGGATCACTTCGATCCTCTCCTCCGGTAACCCATAGATCTCTCTCATGAACTCCCTGTCCACCGCGGAGACGGCTACGATCTTGTCAGCCATCCGGCAAGATGCTTCCTCTAGCTTCTTTAGAGAATAGGTCAGAGGGGCAGGGGCGCCAAACCTTCTGTATTTCAGATATTCTACATTCTCTTGGACCAGAACCAAGGGCTTCTTAAACCGCCTTTTCAGGAGATACCCTGCTGGAGCCGTGTATAAGACTTGACACTGGATCACGTCGGCCTTCATTCGATTCATAAGTTCATAGGCCGCCTTAAAATAGTAGGGGTTGAACAGAAAAGACTTGTACTTAAACCGATCGAACCAGGTGGGGGGACAATAGCTAATATCCAGGTTAGGATGGAAGATATCTATCGCCCCCCCTTGGGAGAAGACGTGACTGAGGAGAACGTGCAAGCGATTCCTCTGCGATAGATACTTGATGGTGTGGTATATGTTCATGCTATTCCCATCCACGGGAGGGAAGATATCACAAGGAACCAACATCAAGATAGTTCGCATCCTATAAGGCACGCCTCCGAACTAAACCACTAGGGATTTGGAGGCTAACTCCTCCTCCACCTCCTGGAACCTATCGATCGCCTCCTCTCGATTCACCCAAGCGATGAGGTCCGAGATCCCCTCCTCGAACTTCACCCGGGGCTGAAAGCCTAGCCTTTTTTGGATCTTAGTGATGTCAGCATAACAATGGCGGATATCCCCTCGCCGATACCGCCCCACTATTTGGGGTTCCAAGCCCTCTCCCCCCAGTTTCTCGATGAGGATACGCGCCATCTCCAGGACGGTTAGGGGCCTCCCCGTTCCCACATTGAAAACCTGGAAATCACCCTTTTCCATGGCCAAAAGGGTAGCCTCTACGATGTCTTGTACATGGATGAAATCTCGACTCTGGAGTCCATCCTCATAGACAACCGGGGGACGACCGTTCAGGATTCGCGCTGAGAAGATGGCCGCCACGCCGGTATAGGGGTTGGAAAGGGCTTGGCGGGGCCCATAGACGTTGAAGTACCGGAGGGCTACGGTGGGTATCCTATAAGCCCGGCCAAAACAGAGGAACGACTCCTCCTGGCTCCGCTTGGTGATAGCGTAGATAGAAGAAGGGTAAAGGGGCTTATCTTCATCGGTGGCCTCCGGTTTCGCTTCCCCTCCACAATGAGGGCATCTCATCTCCCATCGCTGCTCTTTAAGTTGTTCATCGGGGCGCAGTTTAGGATAGATGACCCCGCAATGGGGACAAAGGTATTTGCCCTCCCCATAGATAGACATGGAGGAGGCCACTACGAGTCTTTCCACCTTATGCTTCTCGTTGGCTAAGATATCCAAGAGGTTGGCACTCCCCAAAGTGTTGGTCTCTACATATCGCCGGATCTCGTACATAGATTGCCCTACACCCACGGCAGCCGCATGATGAAAGACAACCTCCACCCCCTTCAAAGCCCTGGATAACGCCTCTCTATCCCGGACATCACCCCTTATGAACTCCGCCTCTCGGTTGAAGTAATCGGGCACCTTCCCTTCTCTGTGAACCTGGGGCTCCAGATTATCGAAGACCCGAACCTCATACCCCTCCTCTAGAAGAGCGTCCACCAAGTGCGAGCCTATGAACCCTGCTCCTCCTGTGACCAAGACGCTCTTGTTCGGCATCCCGTCCTCCCCCGCCTATAGAATTCCACCCCTCTCACCTGGCCCCCTCCGCCAGGCCTTGGCCCAGCGAGAGCGGTGAACACTTTTCAGTGGCTTCGATTATGCTATCACATCTGCACTACTCTGGCAACCAGCCAAGGATCACTTTGTCCTGACCATCCTCGAGTTCCAATCGCCGACCCGTTTCTAGATCATAAAGCCCCACTTCAATGATGATCTCCCCTAAATCCTCCCCCGCCTCGAAGGGGATGTAGTGGATGTCCCTCATCGCCTGCTCTGTTCTCCAGCCGCTAGTAGGTCGCCAACCGTTCGCTGGCATGCTGTCGTGCCCCCCTACCAACCTTCCCTCGCCATCTAAAAGGTGGGTGAAAACTGTGTACTCCTCCTCAAGGGGGGCTAGCGCTTCCCAAAAGAGGGTAAGTCGCATTCTTCCCCCCTTGTCACCAAGCCTCAGCGGGAATACCTCTTCTGAGAAAGCGCCTTCGCTATCTTCGACCGCCACATTAAACCCCAGTAGGACGACCCCTCCCTTGAACTTGACGCTGAGAGGATATTGGATCTCCGCCTCATCGCCCTTTCGAAGGAGAAGAAACCCTTGGATCTCAGAAACCAGATCGTACTGTGGAGATGAGAGGAGGCCATTTAAGGCTTCCTCATACTCGTCGGCATCCAAAGGATATTTCTCACCTTGCCTGTCTAGGATGATATATTCCGCCTTAGCCGTCTGGGGGTTAGGAAAGAGATAGATGGCTTCACGCTGGGATAGGTGGGGGAGCAAATTAGACTGGGCAGAAACCGCCGCTTCTGGAGGGATTAAGGCTATCAACTGCTGAGCCAGCCGGTGGCGAGCCGTGACCACGGGAGCCTGAAAATGGCGAGCCAACGGCGTGAAACCATGATAATGATGGTAGAGGAGGCTAGCCAGAAAGATCAGGCCAGAAAAGAGGTAAAGCGACCTTCGTCCACCGAGACGGAGAAGGGTCACCTGCCTGACTAGAAACTCCACTCCGTAGATGCTAGAGATAATGACGAAGGGAACCAAAGGGCCAGCATAATGGAACTCCTCCAGCACGCTCATAGGGGGATAGGTGCTCAGAAGGTTTATAGCCAGGGAAGGGAGAAGCAAAAACAACGTCTGGGGGCTAAAGAGGGAAGTGAAAGCCCCGGGGAGCAATAGATCGAATATGTATCTCGCCTTCGCTGCGGTCAAGGCGGTTCGCAAGATGAGGAGAGGGTTGGTAAGTGCGGTAATGGCGATCTCCCAAGGCCCCTCACCTAGATAGGCATAATAGGAGAGAGCATGAGACCTCCCTTGGATATTGAAATGGGGGATGACAACATGTACCGCGGCTAGAAACCAAGCCAGCCCTCCCACTATGGCCAAAGATCCCACCTTCCACTCCCGCTTCACGAAGACGAGATAAAGCCCCATCATGGATATCAAGAGAGGTATCTCATCTTTACAAGCCATGGCTAATAGAGCAAAGAGAAGGAACCTTTTGTACCTTTGCCTCTCCATGTAGTAAAAAGCGAAAAGGAGGAAGGAGGGAGCCAGGGTCACGGCGTGGAAATCGAACATATTAGCCGCTTCCAGGGCTGGAAAAAGCAAGAAGGCTGCCGCGAAGGAGAGGCCCGCAAGATCGCTTTTCAACCGCTCCCTGGCTAGCCAGAAGACAGGAAATGCTCCTAGAGCGATGGCCACCGTCTGTACTATCAAGAGAGCCCGTACATCTGGCCAGACCCAGTATAGGGGCGCCAGAAGAGCCAAAATGGGAGAGAAATGCTCTCCTAGAAAGTTTGTGGCCCTGGGGTTTATGCTATAAGCGAAGGGCCTGCCGTGGGCTGTATTCCACACTACTTGGTCCGGGTAGCCCAGATCTAAACCATGAGTGCCTAGAGAGTCATGTTGCGCGATGGATAGGTAGGAGAAAAGGAGAAAGTAGCCTATAAACAATAGGATGGCTACTGCGTGGCCTCCTCGTTCCGGGAAGATAGTTGGGTATCTCTGGATTCGAGACCGCTTTCTGCCAGAGGTCATTGCAACCCCGCAAAAGAGGAATAGAGCGCCACCGTCTCCTCTGCGATCCTATCCCAACTGAAAGCCCCAGACAGCCTCTTGGCCCCCTCCCCCAGCCGGTGGCGGAGCCCCTCTGAGGCGGCTAACTCCTGGATTTTACCGGCTAAAGCCCCCACATCCTCCGGAGGCACCAAGGCGATGTTTTGGCCCTCCACCAGTTCCCTGATCTCCGTCTCCGGCCAAGTGCTGATGATGGGCAGGCCATGAGCCAGAGCGGCCATCAGACTCCCTCGCCGTAAGGAGGCCCCGTCCTTATAGGGGAGCACACATATATCGGAGGCCAAAAGGTTGGCCGAGACCTCCTCGTCGTCCACATACCCTGTCCAAAGGAGTTGGTCGGCGAGCCCCAACTCTCGCCACAACGCCTCCATCCGGTGGGCGTAATCGATGGTCGTGGGGTCGCTGGCCCCTGTCTTACCCCCTACCATGAGAAGTTTGACCCTCTCCCCCCCTTCCAAAAGTCGCGCCAAGGCTCGAAAGAGGGTTTCTACGCCCTTACTTTCGTGAAGAAGACCAAAGTAGGAAAGCATGATTTCCTCCTTGACGCCCCATCGGGCCCGCCACTCCTCACGATCGTATCCCGGAGGGAGGCGAGGGCTGATATTGCTTCCGATGGGGATAAGATAGGGTTCCAGGCCATAACCTCCGGCTTCCGCCTCATCTTGCACATTGGTGACTATGACCCCATCGCACCCTTTAGCCAAGGCGGCTATCGCCCCACGGCGAATCGGCCCTGCCTTGGGGAAGAGATAGGGCACCCGGAGATCGTGAAAGGTGACGAAGAGAAGAGGGCGCATTAGACGGAGGCGCCAAGGGAGGAGGTTCATCGCGGGGTGCATCCCGTAGGCCGCGGCCTGATATTGAAGATGGAGGATCTGGGGCTCTATCTCTTTTATGAGAGTGAGGATAGCCTTCCAAGAGGAGAAGTCCCACTTGGAGACCCGAGGATATAATCTAAAACCCTCGCCCCCATCCCGGCCCAGAACCGAGGTCAAGACGCTCACCTGGTGGCCAAACTTGGCCAGGGCTTTGGCCAACTCCTTTGTGTAACCCCCCATCCCTCCCACCATGGGGGGGAACTCGCCTGAGATCAAAAAGATGTTCATCCTACTTTAAGCCTGAACGGAGGACCTGCCAGTAGGCAGCCACCCGCTCTCTCCGGAGGGGCCTCTTATGCCCCACCAGCCACTTGAGCCCCTCCAAAAGGAGAAGGTAGAAGTAGGTGGAAAGGATAAACCAGCGCAAAACCTCCCCTCGCCACCCATAATACCTCTTGAAGAAAAGAACTTTGCTTCGCTGGAAATGGATATGGCGAAAAGCGAGCACCTGCTCACTGCTTCTCCCCTCCTGGTGTACCACCTGGGCGGTGGGGAGATAAACCGCCTCCCATCCTTGGGCCTTGAGCCGATAGCACCACTCTAACTCTTCCGAATACATGAAGAACTCTTCATCCAGAGGCCCCACCTGTTGGAGGGCCTGCCGACGAATGAGGAGAGCAGCCCCCACTACCCAGTCAACAGGTTGGGTCTCGTCGTCAGGCCTATCTAGAAGGTAATATCTCTTTAGGATCCTGCTCCTCTGAAACCAGGGTTGTAGCACGGTGCTCTCTAGGAAAGCGGTGACCAAGGTAGGGAAGCGTCGCCGGGAAGATTGAGTAGTTCCATCGGGGTTCAAAAGTTGAGGGCCCAGAGCCCCTACTCGAGGATGGGACTCCATGTAGGCCACCATCGTGCCCAAGGCGTCGCCCACCACTTCGGTGTCGGGGTTGAGGAGCAAGATATACCGCCCCTCGCTCTGGCTGAGGGCTAGATTGTTCCCCTTGGTGAAGCCCAGATTAACTTCACTCTCCATCAAATGCACCCCGGGGAAACCCTCCCCCACCATATCGGCGCTGCCATCGGCGGAACCGTTATCGAAGACGATGGTCTCAACCAAAAGGCCTTTCCCTTTCTCACCTTTCAGGCTCTCCTGGATGGAATCCAGGCAACATCGCAGAAGTTCCCCCACATTCCAACTGATGATCACTATAGAGAGATCACAGCGGCTCATACCTTCCGCCTCCGAAGGGCTTCAAGGAGGATGTGAAAAGGGTAGGACTTCTGAGGGAAATCGGGCAAGGGGTCAGGATCGGCGAACCATGAGGTAGTCAGCCAACTCCAGCATCACCTGCCGGTACTCGTTGGCCGGTAGAACCGACAGTGCCTCCTTGGCTTTGTCCGTGAAACCCTGGGCTTCGGCTTGGGAAGATCGAATGGCCCCCGAACTCTCTACCCTGGTCACCAGAGAGTGGATATGCTCCTCCCTCTCCTCCCCACCTTTTAAGATCCTCTCCACGCTCCCCCAATCGGGGTCCTCTTCCAAGAAGTATAAGACCGGCAAGGTGATGACCCCTTGACGAAGATCGCTGCCGATGGGTTTGCCCAGTTCCTCCTCGTCGCCGGTGAAATCCAAGATGTCATCCATGATCTGGAAAGCCATGCCTAAGTCATAGCCATAACTTCTCAGGGCCTGAACTTCTTCCTCCACCGCCTCGCTTAAGAGCGCGCCACCTTCTGTAGCAGCAGCGAAAAGGGAGGCCGTCTTATTGGAGATGCGCCAGTAGTAATCCTTCTGGTTGGGTTTCTGTATGTTCAACGCTTCCCTCAGTTCGCTGGAAGAGATGAGCATGAGGGTCTTGGCGAAGAGGGAGATGATGCGCGGGTTTTCCGTCTCCGCAGACAGAGCCGCCGAGCGAGCGAAGAGGTAATCCCCCACTAGGACAACAACCCCATCATCCCAAGCCGCGTTCAGAGTGGGGTTGCCCCGCCGCATGATCGAGTTATCGACCATATCATCGTGGACCAAGGTAGCGGTATGAAGCATCTCCACCGCTGCGGCCAGGGCCACTACCTTGCTCGCCTCCGACCGCCGAAACTTGGAGGCTAGAATCGTCAAAGCCGGCCGCAGTCGCTTCCCCCCGCTAATGAAGAGGCCTCTCAATATGGCGGTCAAGGGCTCTTCGTCGGTGATAAGCGCTTGACCCATCCTCGCCTCTACCTGGCGCAACTCCTCCCGAATAGGGCTGAGGATGGAAGAGAAACGCTCAGAAGAGATGCTCTTTCCCCTCATGCGCACCTTTCTACAAGCCGAATAAGAGCGCTGCGTTTTCTGTCGTCGTTCGGGCTACCTCTTCCCAAGAGATCCCTCTCACCTCGGCGACCTTTTGGGCCACGACCCTCACATTGGCTGGTTCATTACGCCCCCCATAAGGAGAAAGAAAGGGGGAATCGGTCTCCAGAAGCAACCTCTCCAGGGGCAGAATGCGAGCCAACTCCCGCAACCGATGAGCGTTCTTGTATGTTACCGGCCCGGCGATGGAGATGTAAAACCCCATCTCCAAACACTTCTCCGCCATCGCTAGATCGCCGGAGAAGCAATGGAAGACTCCTGTGAGCCCCTTCCCATGCTTCTCTACTATAGCCAGTAGGTCTTCGTTGGCCTCTCGGTCGTGGAGGATGACGGGCTTCTTTTCCCACAGGGATCCTTTACGGAAACTCCTTGGCTAAGGATAGATGCCTTCTCAAGGCCTCCTTCTGCTCTTCATGAGGCGAATAGGAGCGGTAGTAATCCAAGCCTGTCTCTCCTATGGCTACCACACCAGGCTGGGAAGCCAAACTACGCAACTCCTCCCACCCTATCCTGGGTCGCCTTCTCCGCCTCATGAGGGTGTACCCCTACCGCGGCATACACCTGCGGGTATCTAGCAGCCAGGGCTGTCGCCTCCTTATCTGATGCCAGGTCGATACCTACCTCGATGATCTTGGTCACCCCGTTCGCTTGGGCTCTAGCCACCACCTCGTCGCGGTCGAGGTCGAACTGGCGAAGATGGAGATGGCAGTGGGTGTCAGTCAACAACCTTCGACCTCTCAAGCCCTGCCAGCCGCATCCCCTTCTCCAGTATCTCCTTCAACCGCTCCTCGCTGGTCGCCTCCCCATAAATCCTGATCTTGGGCTCCGTGCCCGAGAAGCGGACCAGAAGCCAAGACCCCCCTTCCAGTTCGAATTTGAAGCCGTCCATAGTGTTGATACTGGTAACCTCTAAACCTGCGATCTCACGGGGTCGAGCGGACTCCAACCGTCGCCCCATCGCTTCTCGCTCTTCTGGGGGGATGAGGCTATCGATGCGGTCGTAGTGATGGGGGCCCACCTTAGAATAGAGATAATCGACCAGTTCCGAGGGGCGCATACCCTTTTGGACCAGAAAGTCGAGGATGAAGAGACAGGCCAATATCCCATCCCGTTCCGGGATATGGCCCCTAAAGGCGAAGCCGCCGCTCTCCTCCCCTCCTATCATCGCCTGGGTCTCTACCATCTTAGGGGCTACATACTTGAAGCCTACTCCGGTCTCATAGACGGGAACATCATAGAGTTCCCCCAATCTATAGAGCATGGAGGTGGTGGAGAGGGTCTTGACGATGGGCCCCCGCCAGCCACGCAACTCAAGGAGGTATAGGGCTAAAAGGGCGTACACCTGCAACTGGTTTATGAACCGCCCCTCCTCATCCACCAAGCCCAACCTATCAGCATCGCCATCGGTAGCCAATCCTACGTCCGCCCCTGAAGCCTTAACCGTCTCTTGGAGGAAAGCAATATTGGGCGGAATGGGCTCCGGACGAACCATGCCTGGAAAGAGAGGGTGACGTTTGTTGTGTATCTCCGTAACCTTGGTCTTACCCCCTTCCAAGATACCGCTCAGCCAACCAATTCCCGCTCCCCACATGGAGTCCACAACCACCTTAAGCCCCGCCTCCTTGAGGGGCTCTATATCTATTAGATCCCCCAGATGGGCTAAGTAGGCTGGAGCAGGGTCGAAGGTTTCGATGAGGCCTCTCCTCTCCCCTTCTTCCAGGGAGACCCGCTCTATGGTATCGATCTCGGCGATCCTCCTCTCGATCTGGGCCAGGATCTCTGGCGACGCAGCCCCCGCGTACTGGGAGCGCACCTTAAACCCGTTATCCCAAGGGGGGTTGTGGCTGGCGGTGATGATGATGTTCCCCGCCGTTCTTTTCTCCAAGATAGCATAGGTTACCACTGGGGTGGGCGCAGCCTTGTCGCAGAGGTAGACCTTTATCCCGTTTCCGGCCAAGACTTCCGCCACCGCAGCCGCGAAATGCTCTGAAGCGAAACGGGTGTCGTAGCCCACTACCATGCCCTTATCGGCCTGCCCCGAATCCATAAGGTACCGGGCCACCCCTTGGGCACAACGGCGCACATTCTGGAAGGTGAAATCCTCGGCGATGACCCCTCGCCAGCCATCGGTGCCGAATTTGATCTCAGCCGTCATCCTGCTCTCCCAAGAGTGATCTCACGGTCTCTATAACCTCTGTAGCAAGCCTATCGCTTCTTCAGCATCGGTACGATTATAGGCCTGGAAAGGAACACCACCAGGAAGAGCATCGGGGTATCGAGCAGGGGTATAGAAGGTATCTAGCCTGCCTGTACTAGCCAGGTCTATAAATATCTTATCGTGTTTGCTAGAGATTTGTCTAAGTTCGGCTATGGAATGACTCAACCTCCCCCGCTCTCCCTTGAAAAGGAGAAAGGCTTTCAGTGCCGCTTCCGCTGCTTGCTGAGCCAGGAAACAAGCCCAACCATAGAACTCACCATCCAGCATGTATCGTGCAGACTGCAAATTGTGCTCTGCTTGCCTAAGCCAACGCCTTGCCTCATTCTTTGCCTCTCTCATATATGACGACCCCTTCCTCGAGCACTCTCTCCAGAAATGGATTGCCTTCCTCTAGCATGTGGATAAATTCTTGGGGGTATACACTAGGAGATCGAGAGCGAAATCGGGTTGCATTATCTCATAAACCCTCTTCAGGCGATCCAGAAATCACTCTTCCGTCTCTTTGATCACTACCAGATCTAAATCGCTATACTCATCAGCATCCCGGCGCGCATGAGATCCGAAGAGGATCACCCGCTCCGGGTCATACTCCCTCAAAGAAGAAACGATCTGTTTTATCCTTCCCCTTTTTTTCCACCGCTATCCTTTCTTTTCCCCCAAGAGCAAGGCTAAGTCGGCATCCACCATCATCCGCACTAGTTCAGGGAAGGAGACCGTTGGCTCCCAACCCAAAACTTCCCGAGCCTTGGTGGCGTCGCCCACCAAGTAGTCCACCTCCGCGGGGCGCATGAAACGCTCGTCTTGCACCACATACTTCTGCCAATCGAGAGCGGCATAGCCGAAGGCCGTCTCGCACATCTCTCGCACCGAATGGGTTTCGCCAGTGGCGATCACGTAGTTGTCGGGCCCCTCTTGCTGCAACATCATCCACATCGCCTTCACGTAATCGCCAGCGAAGCCTATGTCGCGGCAGGCGTCGAGGTTGCCCAGGAACAGTTCGTCGGCCAACCCCAGTTTGATAAGAGCCACACCATGGGTGATTTTGCGCAGGACGAACTCCAGCCCCCGGCGCGGGCTGGTGTGGTTGAAGAGAATGCCCGAGGTGGCGTGCAGCCCGTAGCTCTCCCGGTAGTTGACCGTGATCCAGTGGCCATAAACCTTGGCCACCCCGTAGGGGCTTCGGGGGTAGAAAGGGGTCTTCTCGTTCTGAGGCGATTCCCTCACCTTCCCGAAACATTCGCTGGAGGAGGCCTGGTAGAACCGGATCGTCGGATCCACCAGCCGGACAGCGTCCAAGATCCGGGTTACTCCTAAAGCGGTTACCTCTCCGGTGAAAACCGGTTGATTCCAAGAAGTGGGAACGAACGATTGGGCAGCCAAATTGTACACCTCTTGAGGTCGATGCTCCTGCAAGATCTCGATCAAAGATACCTGGTCCAATAAGTCTCCAGGCACGATAGTGACCTTCCCCTGGATATGCTTGATGCGGTCGAAGTTCACGGTGCTGGTGCGCCGCACCATCCCTATCACCTCATACCCCTTCTCCAGCAAGAACTCCGCCAAGTATGAGCCATCCTGCCCCGTGATCCCGGTGATCAAAGCCTTCTTCACCACTTCTCCTCCTTTTCAACCTCCCCTCGCCAGTAGTCGAGTATGTCGCGCAGGCTCTCCTCTAAAGGGATGCGTGCTTTCCAACCCGTACGCTCCCTGAACTTCCGAGAGTCACAGGCTACCACAGGTACCTCGGAGAGGCGAAGACGGGTCGGGTCCTCCTGGACAGTCAACTCGATCTTACTCTCCGCCAAGAGGATATCTAAGACCTCCCTTATAGACCGAGCGATGCCGGAACCGATATTGTAGACCTCTCCCGGTTCCCCCTTGGAGAGGGCTAGATAATAAGCGGCCACCATATCCCTCACATCAGTGAAGTCCCGCTTGGCTTCCAGATTTCCCACCTTAATTATGGGGGATTTCCTTCCAGCCTCAGCCTTAGCGATCTGCTTGGCGAAGGCGGCGGTCACGAAAGCCGCCGACTGACGAGGCCCTATATGGTTAAAGGGACGGACGCGGACTACATGAAGGCCATGGCTGGCAAAATATTGATAGCCTAGCATGTCCTGGACGACCTTGCTGACAGCGTAGGGGTTATAAGGGCGTAACGGCGTATCCTCATCGATAGGCAACTCCTCAGGACATACCATGCCATACTCATCCGCAGAGCCCACCACCAAGATGCGGGACCGGAGCCCCAGGCGGAGAATCCCCTGAAATAGATTCAGTTGCCCCCGTATATTATTGGCCAAGGTGCCCCAGGGGTCCTCCCAGGATAGAGGAACGAAAGCCTGGGCCGCTAGATGAAAGAGATATTGCGGCTGGGCCCCCTCAAGGCTGGAAAGCACAAAATCGGGGTCGCAGAGATCTCCCTGGCAAAGATGGAGTCTATCAGGGCGAGAGGCAGATGCGGGGAAACCCCTTAGATCTACCCCAAAGACCTCCAGTTCCGTGTGAGCCAAAAGGTAATCCGCCAAATGGCTACCGGCGAAACCAGTGATGCCAGTGACTAGCGCGCTCAACCCCCCTCCTAGCAGTTCAAATCGATGTGTAGGCGATTATAACCCACCCTCTTAACAAAGTAAAGCCAGAAAATAGAGGGGCGGAGACACCTCACTACCTACAGCGCCCCCGCCCTAGAGGAGAGCAAGACTAGGCTACCAGACGGGAAACTCCCCTTTTGCCAGGCGCTGGGTGAAGTCGTAGATGTTGGCCAACTCTCGCTCTATCACCGCCTTGACCTCATCGGATACGGAGGATAGGGGGAGGTTAGGCCTTAAGACCAGCTGTGCGGAGGCGATGAGGGGTTGGTCGATGGGCTGGCCGATCTGGCTGCAGAGCCAGATATACACCTCGCGGATCCCAGGCACCTCCTTATAGATCTCGTCGGCGATGCGATGGGCCAAGAGGTTGTAGATCTTCCCCACGTGGCTTATGGGGTTCTTCCCCGCTGCCGCCTCGGTGCTCATGGGGCGGTTGAGGGCGATCACCCCGTTCACCTTGTTCCCCCGCCCCACTTGGCCCCCATCGGCACCCTCGGCGGAGGTCCCCAACACGGTGAGATACATCCCCGCCTCGCCT
>JGI24025J20009_10001402_pt1 | contig 18222 bp, 16 predicted proteins | sample Cruoilmetagenom3_FD_20009 | JGI IMG/M metagenome (IMG submission 20009) | reverse complement strand
CCACCCGGGATCCCCGGTCTCAACGGCCTGGAAACGACTTCCCGGGAGGCCAGTGTTCCGGGANGCCAGTGTTCCTGGAGGCCAGCGTTCCGGAACACAGGCCTCCCGAAACTCCGCACCTTCAATGACTTGAAGGTCAGCGCAAGGCCGCCGTTACCCTTTCGACACGGAGTTCGGGGGACCCATCCTGTCGCGGTCCCTTGTCCTTGAAGCCGCCGCCGCGGTCGCCTTGGTCCCTCCACACCCGCCAAAACCCGGGCGCACGCTGGACGCCAACCCGCCGCGCCCCCATCTGTAAGGTCGCGACGGGACCCGAAAGCACCGAACATGACAAACGGCAACGACCAGGATCTGGGTGAGGCGGGTCACGCGTTCACGCCAGACGAGGCCGACGCTATCCTGCTTGACGCCGCAACCAGCTATTTCGCCGGGTGCCGGGCGCGGGTCAAACCCTTCGTCGACCGCACCTTTTCGCTGCGCGGCACGCTTGGCCTGCACCGCGCGGCGCTTGGCCTCGATCTCGTCAAGGCCCCGGCCAACGCGCTCCTGTCGATCCCCCAGATCGGGCTCAAACTCGGCGGGCTCGCGGCGCGGGGTCTCGGAAGGCGGCGCGCTGCGGCGACGCTCGAACGGCGCAACCTGCTGTTGGAAACCTCGGTGATGCGCGAGGTCCGCTGGCGGATCGCCACCGAGCTGTTGCAGCAACCCGCCCGGGACGGCGCCCGGCAGTCCGGCAAAGACGGGCTCGCCGAAGCGATCCTCGCCCATCCGCGCGTATCCGGGCTGGTGGGCGACGCGGCCGAGGCCGTTGGCGCCCGGGCGGACGATCCGGGCTTTCGCAGCCGGTTGGAAGCGACGCTTGCAGAATACACCGGCACACGGGCCGCGGCCGCCGAAATCGCGACCGCCCTCATCGCGCTCGGCACCGGGGCGGCAGCCTTCCAGCAGGCGACCCCCGGCGCCATCGCGCTCGGGCCCCTGGTGGCCGCCGCACTCGCCCAGCAGGCCGCCATCGCCAGTTTTCCGCTCGGCGCCGGCGCGGGCGCGGTCTGGTACGGGTTCTTCCCGGCAACAAGCGCGCCCTTGCTCGTGGCTGGGGCGACTGCGGGCCTGCTTGGCATCGCCGCCATCGCCGCCTCTTTCGCGGGCGTGCTCACCGACCCCGCGCTCCGCCTTAGCGGAGTCCACGAGCGCCGCCTTGTGAAACTGATCGACGGGCTCGAGGCCGGGTTCAGCGACCGCGATGCCGCCGGCTTCCAGACCTACGACCTCTACTTCGCCCGGCTGATGGATCTCAGCGACGCGCTTCTGGGCGTGCTGCGGTCGCTGCGTTGAGCGCCGCCCGAGAGCGGCCCCGCGCCCGGAGCGTTTTGCGCAGGATCGCCCGCACCGGCCGTCGCGAACGCGTTGTGCTCTGCAAACGTTGCCTCCCGACGACCGGTGAGGACTTGGCTCCCAGTGAGCGTTATACGCTTTAGCCGCGCAGCTTGTCCGCCAGCCGCGCCGGCCAGCCGGTCATCTTGCCGGTGATCTTGCCAAGCAGCTGTTTCGAGATCCGCTTCTCGATCTCGCCATACGTCGTGTCGCCCGCGAGCAGGTCGAAGAACGCCGCCCGCATGTTCTGCGACGTGGCGAGCTTCTCCTTGAAAACCCCGGTGAACGCGCGCGAGAACTGGAAATGCCGCAGCTTGTTGGCCTTGTCGAGCTCAGCGTGGATATAGCCGATCCGCTTGCGGTAGAGCCCGAGCGCCTGGGCCGGCTTGCCGGCCTTCAGCGCCTGAGAAGCCGCCTCGGCCGCCTCGGCCCCGCTTTCCATCGCATACGCCAGCCCCTCGCCGGTGATCGCGTCGACCATCCCGGCCGCATCGCCCACCAGCAGCACGTTCGCGCGGCCCGGCACCTTGGTGTAGTCGCCGAGCGGGATATGCGCACCCTTGATCTTCACCGCCTCCGGGTCGGCGCCCTCGAACCCCATGTAGCGCTCCATCTGCGCCTTCAGGTCCTGGTCGAGCGACTTGATCGAGCCGAGCCCGATGGTGCGGGTGTCCTTCTTGGGGAAGTTCCAGCCGTAACCCCAATCGACAATGCGGAAGTCGATCGACATCAGCGCGTCTTGCGCGCAGGGGTCCGGCACCTCCGCCTCGAAAGCGAATCCGATCTTGTTCGGATCGAAGGCGCGGCCGAACAGGTGGCGGGCCAGCGGGCTCGCTGCCCCGTCCGCGCCGATCAGCACGCCGTACTCCAGCACCGCGCCGCTGTCGAGCACCACCCGGTTCGCCTTGTCGTCGAATTCGGTGACCCGCACGCCCTGGTAGTCCTGCGCCCCCGCCGCGATGGCTTCGAGCAACAGCCGGTGATCGAGATCGACCCGGTAGGTATAGGTCAGATCGTAAGGTGCTGTGAATTCGGCAAGCGTCTCGCCGTCCCATTTGAACGCCACTTCGCGCGAGTAGAGAAAATGCTCCCGGTCCGGCTCGAGGCCGAAGACCGCCTTCATCGCCTTGTGGCCCCGGCCCGAGAGCAGTGCACCGCAGAGCTTGTGGCGCGGAAACACCGCCTTGTCGAGGATCGCCACGCTCAGGCCCAACACGCGGGCGCGCTTGGCGGCGGCCGCACCCGCAGGACCTGCGCCTACCACGACCACGTCATAGGGTATTGCTTGCTCGCCCATCGCGTTTTCCCTTTTTTCAGGGTTCCTTACGCGAAACGTCCTCGCGAGAAAAGCGCGCATCGCTTTGCCTGAGCCAGTTGGCGAAAGCCGCCACCTTGTCGTCCATCGAACACCTCGGCGGTTGGGCGTCGAAGTGCGCCTGGTCGGCGATGCGAAGCTCCAGTTGCGCCGCTTGTGTCAGATCTGCCCAGGCCGTCATGTCGCACCTCTCCTGCCCCGTCCAAGATGGGGTTGAAACGGGCCGCCGGCGAGCGCACATATGCGCCAAATCGAATATGGAGAGCGAGATGGCGGCTGCCCACAAACTAACCTGCCTCGAATGCGGCGCGGTGAACCGCGTGCCGGAAGACAAGCTCGGCGCGGGGCCCAAATGCGGCACCTGCGGCACCAGGCTCAACGACCACAAGGTGCGCGAGATGGACGCGAACGTGCTCGCAAAAGCCGCCAAGAACGACAGCCTGCCGCTGCTGGTCGATTTCTGGGCGCCCTGGTGCGGCCCCTGCCGGCAGATGGCGCCCGAGTTCGCCAAGGCGGCCCAGGCACTCGGGGCGGGCGCGCGGCTCGCCAAAATCAACACCGAAGACCATCCGAAGGTCTCCGCGAAGAACAACATCCGCGGTATCCCGACGATGATTCTCTACCAGAACGGCCGCGAGATCGCTCGCCAATCGGGGGCCGTGCCCGCAAGCGCGATCGAAGGCTTCGTGCGGCAAAAGGCGAAAGTGGCCGGCTGAGGCCGGGGGAACGGCGTTTCGAAACGCCGTTTCACGCGCGTTGCAACGCGCGTTCCCCCACCAGCCTCGCCGTCGCGCCCGGAATGAAGACCCTGCCGCTTTCCGGCTTGACACCTTGCCCCGGAAAGGCCAGATAGCACTCCACGTTGGGGCCGTAGCTCAGTTGGGAGAGCGCGTCGTTCGCAATGACGAGGTCAGGGGTTCGATTCCCCTCGGCTCCACCAACGCTCCTTGAAAACAGATGAAAAATCGGCGTCCGAGACCCCGGTGTTCCAACCGATTTACCAACTCGCAAAGTGCCTGGAACGGGCGAACCGGGCGGTTTCGTCGTACCCAACCGGCGTCGCAGGTCACGACGGGCGGGCGATCAGCGGTCCGGATGCGGTGCGTCGTGTCGATCTTGCAGGCGCCGGGGCCGACGTCGCGCCCGGCATCGACCCTTTCGCTGATTGTCACGAACGGGCGTCGTGTGGATGATCGGCCCCTGTGGGGTCCTTCCTGTCGGTCATTGGTTTGGTTCCAAGACATTGAAGATCGCGGCTACGCAGGCTTTGCGACGCGCGTCCATCCGGCCGATGATTGCGTTCCAGTTGGCCTATTCGAGGTAGGATTGCGCAAATCTCTCCCCCATGACATGGCCGCTCGGATCGTCGCCAACGTAGGCGCCGCGCCGCGCAATAGCGCATCCGCATGTGGCGAGAGCAACCGGGCGGCCGAATGCTTCCGGTCGTCCCGCCCGCCACGCACGTAGATCCCCGCGGTATTCCGGCCGAGGTGGGTGTGGTCGGTCTGTTCGAGCTGGTTCTCGATCAGGACGACGCTGTCGTCCATCGGATTGCGGGCGAGAATGTCAGCTGAAAAGCGGTCCACCGCCACCCCGGCGCGCGCGAGGTCGAGCGGGATGCCGATGGCCTGCGCCAGATGCTCGACAGGGTCGGCGAGCCAGGGCGTGACCTCATGCGCCTCGTTCCTCGCCCCCCAGAGCGGCAGGTCACCGAGGCATGCAAACGGGTGTCACTCTCGCGGTTTGTCTCCCGGCATTTCGGCAGCGCCGCGCTGCCGTCTTTGCGCGCTGAAGTGAAGTTCGGTGCTGCTCAGTCAATAACGAGCTTCGGCAGGCCACGTACGGTATTCATCAACGCCTGGCGCACGGTGATGGCGCGCTGGACCCTGCACGGGCTTGTCAGCTCACCCGGCGCGGTCCCTCCACGCCGCGGCATAGCCGATCATCGCCGGATCGGGCGCCGGGGACGTGAGGGGCTCGGGCGCGCGCGGCACGGTGCCCGCGGGGGCTGCCAAAAGGGCCGCGCCCTGGCTTGTGCCGGTCGCCGTCGCGCTGGCCACGACGGTCGCGCCCGTCGCCGCGGCGAGCATGTCGAGGCAGGCGCGGTTGCGCGCGAAAGGTCCCTCGACGATGACCGGACCACGATGGCCGATCAGCGCCAGGCAATGGGCCGTCTCGAGCGCGAGGTAGAACGCCACCGCCGCCGCGCGTTGGCCGCTGCCCGCTGCGGGTTCTTCGCCGAGCCAATGCGCCCTCTGTCCGCGAAACGGGCCGCTGGTATCGACCAGCGCCGGCATCAGCATGATCCCGCCCTCAAGAACGGCACGGATGTCTTCCGCATCGGGCGCGACCTGCGCACCGCCCATGGCAAGCTCATACTCCCGCCCGCCCATGAAGCGCGCCGAGGGCACCGGCTGGCCACGCGCGTTCACATTGATCAGCGTATCCGATCCCGGGTTGAGCGCGACCGGCGCGCCGCCGACCGACAGGACGATCACCCAGGTGCCGGTCGAGACGACCGCGAATGGCGCGGGCCGGCTCAGGATGTGTGGCAGGAGCGAGGCATTGGAATCGTGGATCCCGGCGTGAACCGGCGTGCCCGGCGTTAGCCCGGTGCGCAGGGCGATCTCGGGCAGAATTGGCCCGAGCAGGTCCGCAGAAGGCCGTGCCGGAGCGATCTTGTCCGCGATGCCGAGCGTCTCGACAAGGGAAGAAAAGCGGCCTTCGTGCGGGGTCCACAGATCGCTGTGACAGCCAAGCGACGACATGTCGGTGGCCAGGGCACCGGTCAACCGGAAGCCCCAGTATTGCGGGTAGGTGAGGATGGTCGCCGTGCGCGCCTTGAGCCCCGGATCGGTCTCGAACATCCAGTGCAGCTGGGCGCCGATGTTGAGCCCCATGCCAAGCCGGGGCGACCCGGTCTCGGCGAAGTCCGGGCGGATCGCGTCGTAGCGCGCAGCACTCGCGTCCGGACCGGTGTGCTCATAGTCAAGCATCGGGGCCGCCAGGTTGCCCGCGCCGTCGAGCAACACGGCAGAAGCGCCATGCGTGGTCACCGATATCGCATCGACCCCGTGGCTCGCATGAAAGCCCGCCAGCGCGTCGAGCAGGAAGGCCCAGTGTCCGTCCAGGTCGAAATGCGGCCAGGGCGGCCCGGGCAGCACCGTGTTGGGGCGGGTGACGACGGCTTTCTCCTCGAGCGTTTCGAGGTCGACCAGCGCCAGCTTGGCATTGGTCTTTCCGATGTCGATGACGGCGACGTGTCGGGGTGCCTGTCGGGGGGTCATGGCATGTGGAAAACAGGTTCCAACGGCACCGAAACCGGCTCGTTGTCGGGGTTGGTTTGCATGATGTCGGCCATGTGGGCCCACCATTTTTTCATCACCGGCGCGCTTGGCAAATCGTCCATCTTGTGATCGTCCGCGCGCCAGAGCACCCCGAACAGGGTGTTCGTTTCCTCGTCGAGGTGGATCGAGTAATCCCACACCCCGGCGTCTTTCAGGAGTGCGACGAGGTCTGGCCAGATCTGATCATGGCGTCTGCGGTATTCGGCCTTCGCGCCCGGGTTGAGCCGCATCTTGAACGCGTATTTCTGCATCACCCCCTCCGCCAATATGACCACAGGCGTGGCAGGGCGATCACCGAGATCAAGAGCGCGCCGATCACGATCGACATCACGATCCCCGGCACATTCAGGAGGCCGAGGCCGAAGGTGACGAGCCCCATCACGAAGGCGGCGATCACCACGCCGGGGATCGAGCCCGAGCCGCCGAGGATGTTGACCCCGCCGAGCACGACCATGGTGACCACCTCAAGCTCCCAGCCGACGGCGATGGAGGGCCGGGTCGAGCCGAGCCGCGAGGTGAGGCAGATCGCGGCCACGCCCGCCATCAACCCGGTCAGCAGGAACAGGATGAACTTCACCCGGCTTACCCGGATGCCGGAGAACAGCGCGCCGGTCGGGTTGTTGCCGATGGCGAAAATGGCGCGGCCGAAGTTGGTCTTGTGCAGCACGACCCCGTAGATGACGGCGACAATCGCGAACAGCACGAATTCGAACGAGATCACCCACCAGACATAGCCCTGGCCGAAAAACGCGAAGCTTTCGGGATAGCCGCGGTAGGCCTGATCGCCGAGCACGATATAGGCAATGCCGCGAAACAGGCTCATCGTACCGATGGTGACGACAATGGACGGCAGTCCGAGCCCGGTGACCAGGAAGCCGTTGAAGGCGCCGGCGAGCAGGCCAACGCCAAGTCCGACGGCGACGAGCGTGGGCGTGTCGGCGCCAAACTGGACCGCCGCGCCCATCGCCGTCGAAGCCAAGGCGATGATCGAGGCGACCGAAAGGTCGATCTCGCCCGAGATGATCAGGAGCGCCATCGCGAAGGCGATCATCGCCTTTTCGGTGAAGTTGAAGGTGGCGTCCGACAGGTTCCAGGCGTTGAGGAAATAGGGCGAGGCGAAGGAGTTGGCGAGGAAGATCGCCACCGCAACGACCAGGAGCAGGCTCTCCCAGCTTTTCAGCCGGCGTTGCAGCGACGACTGCAGGCGGTCGGGGACGTGATGCGAGGTGGTGCTCATGCGGCATGCTCCGCGCTTTTGAGGATGACCCGGCCCTTGGTCCGGTTGGCCTGCGCGTTGAACGCAACCGCGATGATGATCGCGCCGCCCGAAATCGCGAGTTGCCAGAAGGGCGAGACGTTGATGACCGGCAGGGCATTGGAGACGACGCCGAGGAACAACGCGCCGAGCAAGGCACCGCCGACCGAGCCAAGGCCGCCGGCGATGGAGATGCCGCCGATCACGCAGGCCGCGACCACGGTAAGCTCGAAGCCGCCCGCGATGTCGACATAGGCCACGGCGTAGCGCGAGACCCAGAGATACCCCGTAAGCCCCGCGAGCGCGCCCGACAGCGTGTAGGCCCAGAACTGGGTGCGCCCGACATTGATTCCGGCATAGACGGCGGCATGCGGGTGGCCCCCGACCGCGTAGAAGGCGCGCCCCAGCGTGGTGCGGGTCATCAACACGAAGAACGCGATCACCGCGAAGATGGCGATCCAGCTGAGCACCGGCAGTCCAAGAAACGCGGCCCGCGGGAACGCCTTGAAGGCGGGAGACATCTCGTGCGAATTCACCCACTTGCCGTTCGAAATCAGGAAGATGATNCCGCGGTAGATCGTCATCGTGCCGAGCGTCACGACGATCGGCGGGATGCTCACTTTCCACACCAGCAAACCGTTGAACATGCCCATGAGTGTGCCGAGCCCGACGGCGACCACCAGGATCACCGGCACCGGCACGCCGGGGGCCACGACGTTCAGCATGGAGACGACCATGCCCGAGAGCGCGAGGTTCGCGGCCACCGACAGGTCGATGCACTTGGTCAGGATCACCACCATCTGGCCGAGAGCCAGGAGGATCAACGGCGAGGTGTCGTTGAACACATTGGCCAGATTCGCAGGCGCGACGAAGGCGGGGAAACGGGTGGCGATCAACCCCAGGAGGACGACGATGGCGCCAAGCAGGATGGCTTCTCGCGAAGTGACAAGTCGTTTCAGCATGTCTCGGCCTCAGGTGATGCCCGCAGCATGGCGGACGAGTGTTTCGGGGGTCATGTCATCGTGGGCGACTTCCGCCACGATCCGGCCTTCGCGCATGACGATGATCCGGTCCGACATGCCGAGAACTTCGGGGATCTCCGAGGAGACCATGATGATGGCAAGGCCCTCGGCGGCGAGCTCGGCCATGAACTCGTGCACGGCGGCTTTCGAGCCGATGTCGATGCCCTTGGTGGGCTCGTCGAGAATGATGATCTTCGGCATCGTCGCGAGCCATTTGGCGATCACCACCTTTTGCTGGTTGCCGCCCGACAGGCTTTCGACCTTGGTGTCGAGCGAGGCGGCGCGCAGGTCGAGCCGCTCGGTGAAGTCGCGCGCCAGTTTGAACTCCTCGGCCAGGCGGATGAAGCCGTTGTGCGAGGTGCGCGACAGCGACGGCAGGGTGATGTTCTGAAAGATCGGCATCGCGATGATCGCGCCCTGCTTGCCGCGGTCTTCGGGCACGTAGACGATGCCGTTGTTCGCCGCGTCCGCGGTCGCGCGGATCGTCACCTCCTGGCCGTCGATCCGGATCGTGCCGCCCGAGGCCCGGGTGATCCCGAACAGCGCCTGCATGGCCTCCGAGCGCCCGGCGCCGACGAGGCCGTAGAACCCGAGTATTTCGCCGCTGCGCAGGCAAAACCCGATGTCGGCGAACTCCGTCGGGTGATTGTAGTTCTCGACCTCCAGCACCACGTCGCCGCGACCCGGCGGGCGCGCGGGGAAGATGTTGGCCACCTCGCGCCCGACCATCAGCTTGACCAGCGCATCGTTGGTCACATCGGCAATCTTGCCCTCGCCAACGAACTGGCCGTCGCGAAACACGGTGTAATTATCGGCGATCCGGAAGATCTCGTCGAACTTGTGGCTGATGAACAGGATCGCCTTGCCCTGGCCCTTCAGCTGCTCGACCAGCTCGTAAAGCTCCTGGATTTCCTTGTGGCTGAGCGCCGCAGTCGGTTCGTCCATGATCACCACGCGGGCGTCGATGGAAAGCGCGCGGGCGATCGCCACGAGGTGCTTGTTGGCAATGCCAAGGTCGCGCAGCTTGGCGCCCGGGTCGATCTCGGCGCCGATCCCGTCAAGGATCTCGCGCGACATCCGGGCCATCGCGGCCCAGTCGATCAACCCGAAACGGTTGCGCGGCGCGTGCCCGAGAAAGATGTTCTCCGCCACCGACAGCTCGTCGAACAGAACCGTCTCCTGGTGGATCGCGGTAATCCCGGCGTCGGCCGCGTCCTGGGCGGTCGGGAACCGCGTCTCGGTCCCATCGGCGAGGATGCGCCCCTCGGTCGGCTGGTAGATGCCGGTCAGTATCTTCACCACGGTCGATTTGCCGGCGCCGTTCTCGCCCACGAGCGCGGTGACCTGGCCCGGGTAGAGGCTCAGCGACACATCCGACAGCGCCTTTACCCCCGGGAACGTCTTGGTGATGCCGTCGAGGGCAAGGATCGGGATCGGAGGGCTCACGTCTTCGGCCTCGGCATGGGTCTGGTATATCATCGGGAACGCCTGTCTCGCGCCGCTGGCGGGTCGGTTTCCCGGCGCGAGGGACCCGCGCCGGGAGGGAGGAGACGATCAGAAGATCGACTTGAAATCCTCGATGTTCGAGGCGTCGTAGGTGAAGGGATCCGACATCGCACCGGAGTTCGTGTCGTCCAGCATCACGTCGCCGATCCGGCCCATCGGGATCGAGGCACCGGCCTCGGCCACGGCGTTGCCGGCGGCCAGCTCATGGGCGATGTAGGTTGCCGCATAGCCGAGGTCGATCGGGTTCCAGATCGCGAAGCTGGTCGTGGCGCCCGATCCGACGCATCCGGCCATTTCCGACGGCAGGCCAAGGCCGGTCACGTTCACCTGGCCGATCTTGCCTTCGTCGGTCACGGCCTGGCAAGAGGCGAGGATGCCCACGGTCGTCGGCGCAATGATCGCCTTCAGATCCGGGTAGGTCGCCATGAGGCCCTGCGCTTCGCGGTAGGACTTGTCCGACAGGTCGTCGCCATAGACGGTCGAGACCAGGTTGACACCCGGGTAGTTCGGCAGCACCGCCTTGGCGGCCTCGATCCAGGCGTTCTGGTTGGTCGCGGTTGCCGAGGCCGACAGGATCGCGACGTCGCCGCCGTCGGGCATGTGATCGGCGGCCAGCTTGAGGATCGTATTTCCGATCAGCTCGGTCGATGACGGGTTGAGGTGCATCTGCCGGCCTTCTTCCGCCACGCCCGAATCCCACGAGATCACGGTGATGCCGCGTTGCATCGCTTTCTTCAGGGACGGGACCAGCGCGTCGGGGTCGTTGGCCGAGATCGCGATGGCGTCGACGCCCTGGGCGATCAGCGAGTTGATCACCTCGATCTGGCCTTCCGCGGTGGTATCGGTCGGTCCGGTGTAGATGATCTCGGTGTCGCCAAGCTCGGCGGCCGCTTCCTCGGCGCCTTTCGCCGCGGCCTCGAAGAAGCCGATGCCAAGCGCCTTGACGACCAGCGCGATGCGCATGTCCTCGGCATTTGCTGCGGTCCCCGCGGCGGCCATGGTGGCCGCGACAGCGACCGTCGAAAGAACTTTCTTCATAGCACTCATGATTTCCTCCCTGAGCGTCGGTTGATCGTGGCTACGAGGCCACTTCGTGGTTTTGCTGACCCGCGCCTGATGTTGCGACGATCAGCTCTACATCGGCGGCTTCGAGCATTGCCGCCGCCTTGTCCGAGATCCCCTCATCGGTGATCACCGTGTCGATCCGGTCGAGTGGGCAGAGCACCAGGCTCGAGCGGTTTTCGAATTTCGTGCTGTCAACGAGCACGATCAGCTCGTCCGCCTGACCGATCAGCTTGTGCTCGGCCTGGATCAGCAGCGGATCGGCCTCCATCAACCCGAGCGGCCCCAACCCCTGCGCGCCCATGAACATCCGTTTTGCATAGAAGTTCTTGGTCACGTCGTTCTCGAACGGCGACAGGATAATGTTCTGCTCGCGGTAGATGACGCCGCCGGGCACCATGATCGTGTTCTTGGAATGCTTGAGCAGGTGCTCGGTGATCGGCACCGAATTGGTGAAGATCTGCAACCGGCGGCTGGCCAGCGGGTGCACCATCTGGAAGGTCGTCGTGCCGCCGTTGATGATGATCGGCTCGCCATCGGCACAAAGGTCGACCGCGGCGCGCGCGATTGCTTGTTTCTGCTTGATCCTGATCGTTTCATTGACCGCGAAGGTCCGGCCGGCAAGCCCGACGAACTGCGGCGGCGAGATCGCCTCGGCCCCACCCCGGACGCGGCGCAGCTTCTTCTGCATATGGAGGGCGGCGATGTCACGCCGGATCGTCGCTTCCGACACGCCGGTCATGTTCACAAGGTCGATCACGGTCACGACCGGACGATCCTGGATGGCTGACAGAATAAGCCTGTGGCGTTCAGATTCGTGCATCGCGTCCTCCCTTGGCTGAGAAATGTGGGTGGAATCGTTGGGTCTGTCAATCATTTTTCGTCAATTCCAATCATTCTGCGTCGCAGCATGATCGGAGATGATCGTTTGTGATTGACAAAACGCCACACCAAAGGCAATTTGCACCCAAACCTGAATCGCGGCCCACATGCGCCACCTGGGAGGACCACATGCCTGATACCGCCAAGACCGAACCGCTCGTCAACGGCTGGGACGACACCATCGCGGCGTCGATGAGCGAGCCGGAAAAGCTGCTCTACCGCTCCAACCTGCTCGGCGCCGACAAGCGGATCACCAACTACGGCGGCGGCAACACCTCCGCCAAAGTGTCCGAGCGCGATCCGGTCACCGGCGCCGCGGCCGAGGTGCTCTGGGTCAAGGGCTCGGGCGGCGACGTCGGCTCGATCAAGATGGACGGTTTCGCCACGCTCTACATGGACAAGCTCAGAGCCCTGAAGGATGTCTACCGCGGCCCCGAGCACGAGGACGAGATGGTGGGCTACCTGCCCCACTGCACGTTCAACCTCAACCCGCGCGCCGCCTCGATCGACACGCCGCTGCATGCCTATGTGCCCAAGCAGCACGTCGACCACATGCACCCGGACGCGGTGATCGCCATCGCGGCGGCAAAGAACTCGAAAGAGCTCACGCAGGAGATCTACGGCGACGAGATCGGCTGGCTGCCGTGGAAGCGGCCGGGCTACGAGCTCGGCTTGTGGCTGGAGAAGTTCTGCCTCGAAAACCCGGATGCGAAAGGCGTGGTGCTCGAAAGCCACGGGCTGTTCAGCTGGGCCGACGACGCCAAGGAATGCTACGAACTGACCGTCGAGATCATCCAGAAGGCACAGGACTGGTTTTCCGCGAAGACCGCGGGCCTGGCGGCTTTCGGCGGGGCCCGGCACACGAGCCTCGATGCCGCCGGCCGGCGCGCCGTGGCGGCCCGGCTGATGCCCGCCATCCGTGGCATGGTCTCCGGCAACCAGCACATGGTCGGCCATTTCGACGACCAGGACGCGGTGCTCGATTTCGTCAATTCCAATCAGATGGAGGCGCTCGCAGCCCTCGGCACCTCTTGCCCCGACCATTTCCTGCGCACCAAGATCCGCCCGCTGGTCGTGGCCTTCGACCCGGCGAAAGCCAATGTCGACGCGGTGCTCGACGGCTTGCCGGCCCAGGTCGCGGCCTACCGCGAGGACTACGCCGCCTATTATGACCGCTGCAAACACGACAACTCACCGGCGATGCGCGACCCCAACGCCGTGGTCTACCTGGTCCCCGGCGTCGGCATGATCACCTTCGCCAGGGACAAGGCGACCGCCCGGATATCGGGCGAGTTCTACGTCAACGCGATCAACGTGATGCGCGGCGCGAGCGCGGTCGACGACTACGTCGGCTTGCCCGAACAGGAGGCGTTCGACATCGAATACTGGCTGCTCGAGGAAGCCAAGCTGCAGCGGATGCCGAAGCCGAAGAGCCTCGCCGGACGGGTGGCGCTGGTGACCGGCGGCGCCGGCGGGATCGGCTCGGCGACGGCCGAGAAATACCTCTCCGAAGGCGCCTGCGTGATGCTCGCCGATATCGACGACACCAGCCTCGCCGCGACCGCCGACACCCTCACCGGCCGCTACGGCCCCGACGTCGTGCGGAGCGTCAACATGAACGTCACCGACGAGACCGCCGTGGCCCGTGCCTACGCCGAGATCGCGGCGGAATTCGGCGGCGTCGACATCCTCGTGTCCAACGCCGGCATCGCCTCCTCGGCGCCCATCGAGGAGACCTCGCTGGCGCTGTGGTCAAAGAACATGGACATCCTGTCCACCGGCTACTTCCTGGTGTCGCGCGACGCGTTCAAACTGATGCGGGCCCAGAATATCGGCGGTTCGATCGTCTTCGTCGCCTCGAAGAACGGCCTGGCCGCGAGCCCCAGCGCCTCGGCCTATTGCGCCGCCAAGGCGAGCGAGATCCATCTCGCGCGGTGCCTGGCCCTCGAAGGTGCCGAAGCCGGCATCCGGGTCAACGTGGTCAACCCCGACGCGGTGCTGCGCGGCTCCAAGATCTGGGAAGGCGAGTGGCTCGAGGCGCGCTCCGCGAGCTACGGCACCGACAAGGCGGGGCTCGAAGAGATGTACCGCAACCGCTCATTGCTGAAACGCTCGGTCTTCCCCGAGGACATCGCCGAGGCCGCCTATTTCTTCGCGTCGGATCTCTCGGCCAAGTCGACCGGCAACATCATCAACGTCGATGCGGGCAACAAGGAAGCCTTCACCCGCTGATCTCACGGGGCGCGGCCTCGTGCTGCGCCCCAAAACGCTGCCGCCCGGGAGGACACCATGCGGCTTTCGCAATGCCACAACTTCCACGACTTCCGCAGGCTGGCCCGCCGTCGCCTGCCGGGGCCGATCTTCAACTACATCGACGGCGCGGCGGAAGACGAGACCGCCTACCGGCGCAACACCGCTGCCTTCGATGAGGTCGACCTGCTGCCCCACGTGCTGCGCGGCACCGAAGAGATCGACCTTTCCGCGCAGGTGATGGGGCTGAAACTCGACCTGCCGTTCTTCCTCGCACCGACCGCGCTGCAAAGGCTGTTCCACCACCAGGGCGAGCGCGCCGCCGCCGCCGCGGCGGCGAAATACGGCACCATGTTCGGGGTCTCGTCGCTCGGCACCGTGAGCCTGGAGGAAGTTCGCGCGGCCCATAGCACCCCGCAGGTCTACCAGTTCTACTTCCACCGCGACCGCGGGCTGAACCGCGAGATGCTGGCGCGCGCCAAGGAGTCCGGCGTCGATGCGATGATGCTCACGGTGGATTCGATCACCGGCGGCAACCGCGAGCGCGACAAGCGCACCGGCTTCTCGATCCCGTTCCGGCTCACGCTCGGCGGTATCGCCCAGTTCATGCTCAAACCCGCCTGGGGGATCAACTACGTCACCCATCAAAAGTTCAGCCTGCCGCAGCTCGACGCCCATATCGACATGGGCGGCTCGACCACGTCGATCGGGCGCTATTTCACCGAGATGCTCGACCCGACGATGAACTGGGACGACCTCGCCGAGATGGTCGAGGCCTGGGACGGCAAGTTCTGCCTCAAGGGGGTGATCCACCCCGACGACGCCGCCCGCGCGGCCGACGCGGGCTGCGACGCGGTGATCCTGTCGAACCACGGCGGGCGCCAGCTCGACGGCGCGCGCGCGCCCTTCGACGGTCTCGCCGAGGTGCTCGACACCGCCGGCGACCGGATCGAGGTGATCATGGACTCAGGCATCCAGCGCGGCACCCATATCGTCAAGGCCCTTGCCATGGGCGCGAAGGCGGTCGGGATCGGGCGCGCCTACCTGTTCGCGCTCGCCGCCGCCGGACAACCCGGGGTCGAGCGGATGCTGGGCCTCTTGAAGGAAGAACTTACCCGCGACATGCGGCTGATGGGCGCGGCCAGGGTCGCCGATCTCGGCCGCGACAACCTGCGGCTCCGGTGACCGGGCACAGATCTGATCGGGCAGAGCGCTCGAAAATGGAGGCACGAATGACGACCAAATCCTACGACGCCGCGCGGGATGTTTTCGCAGACTGGGGCGTCGATACCGAGGCCGCCATCGCCCGGCTCGCGACCATCCCGATCTCGGTGCACTGCTGGCAGGGCGACGACGTGGTGGGGTTCGAGAACAGCACGGGCACATCTGGCGGCGGCATCCAGGCCACCGGAAACCACCCCGGCCGCGCCCGTACCCCCGACGAGCTGCGCGCCGACCTCGAGTTCGCCTATGCCAACATCCCCGGCAGCCACCGGCTGAACCTGCACGCTTTCTACATGGATACCGACGAGACGCCCGACCGCGACGAGATCGAGTATCGCCACTTCAGCCCCTGGGTCGACTGGGCCAAAGACCTCGGCGTAGGGCTCGATTTCAACCCGACCTTCTTCGCCCACGAGAAAGCCGACGACAACCTCACCCTCTCCCACCCCGACAAGGGCATCCGCGACTTCTGGATCGAACACGGCAAACGGACCCGCGAGATCGCCGCGCGCATCGGCGAGGCGCAGGGCTCGGCGGCGGTCAACAACATCTGGGTGCCGGACGGCTCGAAAGACATCCCCGTCGACCGGTTCTCCGCGCGCAAGCGGCTCGAAGCCTCGATCGACGAGATGATCGCCACGCCCTACGACAAGGCGCATATGCTCGATGCCGTGGAATCGAAGCTCTTCGGGATCGGTGTCGAAGCAATGACCGTGGGCAGCCACGAGTTCTATCTCGGCTACGCGATCCGCAACAAGACCGTGCTCTGCCTCGACATGGGCCATTTCCATCCCACCGAGAACATCGCCGACAAGCTCAGCGCCGTCGCCCTTTCGGTCGACGAGTTGCTGCTGCACGTCTCGCGCCCGATGCGCTGGGACAGCGACCACGTGATCCTCCTGAACGACGACATCCTCCAGATGGCGCAGGAACTGGTGTTCGCCGATCTGCTCGGGCGCACCCATATCGGGCTCGACTTCTTCGATGCCACGATCAGCCGGACCGCCGCCTGGGTGATCGGCACCCGCAATATGCAAAAAGCGCTTCTGCGCGCGCTGCTGCTCCCCCAGGAGCCCTTGAAAAGGGCCGAGGAAGCGCTCGACTTCACCACCCGTTTCATGCTTACCGAGGAGCTCAAGGACCTGCCCTTCGCTGCCGTCTGGGCCGAGTTCTGCGCCCGTCTGGATGCCCCGGTGGGCCGCGCCCTCATCACCGATCTCGACGCCTACCAGGCGTCGGTCGCCATCCGCCGATAGGAGGCCGACATGGCCGTATTCACCCACCCGATTTCTTTCGTGAAAGAGGCGGCCCCGTTCCTGCACCTGTGCTGGAAGATGGGCTGGAACGAAGCCAACGGCGGCAACTTTTCCTGGCGCCTGCCGGCGCAGGAGATCGAGGGCATTCTCTCGCGGCACTACCCCGAGCTCGCCCCGCAGGCGGCGGTGCCGATGCCGATCGACGAGCCCGAGCTCGACGGTGAATACTTCCTCGTCACCGGGTCGGGACAGTTCTTCCGTCACGCGCTGGAGCATCCCAACCAGGTTTTCGGCATCGTCCAGATCGTCGAACAGGGCACCGCCTACCGCGTGGCCTGGGGCTTTTCCTCGGGCGCCAAGCCGACCTCCGAGTTCGCCACCCATCTGGTCGCCCACGCGATCCGCAAACGGGTCTCGAACGGGCGCGAACGGATCATCCTGCACAGCCATCTGCCGGAGTTCATCGCGCTGAGCTTCCTCGAACCGCTCGACAGCCGGGCACTCACCCGCGCGCTGTGGGAGAAGATGCCCGAGTGCATCGTGATCTTCCCCGATGGCGTGCGCGTGGTGCCGCTGCTGTTGCCGGGCACCGTCGAGATCGCCGAGGCTTCTGCCGAAGCGCTCAAGCACAGCCGGGTGATTTCCTGGAGCCACCACGGCATCTTCGTCTCCGAAGAAAGCCCCAACAAGGTCTTCGCGCTCGTCGAAACCATTGAGAAAGCCGCGGCGATCCACCGCAAAGTCCTGTCTGCGGGTGGGCCGAAGCGCCGTATCTCGACCGAAATCCTGACAGAACTCGCCGAGAAATTCGGGCACATGATGGTGGCGAAACCCGACTGGCTCGACGACGCATGAGACGCGCATAAACAGCCCCCGGGTCACCTCGGAGGTTGCCTGTATCAACCCGGGAACCATACGAAGAGACGGTGTTCATAGCGCCACGCGCAGCAGCGCAGACCTGTCCTATCCAGTGACCCGACGAAAATCCGACGGCGTGTCGGCAGCCGTGGGTATAAGCACTGGAGAGCCTTGGTTTCGATGGCGTTGCTGGCCGCCGCCGTCCTCGGAGGGATTCTCAGGTTTCGAGCGGGCCGCGCGGCGCCGCCACGCCCACACGGGGCCCCGCGTCATACGTCCCCGGCAGGGGACCAGCTCCTCCGAAAACCGAAAAGAAGCTTCGATCTTCAAGCCATTGTTTGCCATAAATATTCCAAGCCAAAGAGCGAGCCCTCTATCCTCAGTCGAGAAACGCCCAGCTGTCGGCCCCATCGAAATGGCGCACCCGGATGCCGTCCGGAACCCCTGGGTCGTCCGCCAGCCGCAGGTTGAACGACACCCGCCTGCCATCGGTGCCCACGTTGTCGGTCGTGCCCCCGCAGGTCGGGCAAAAATGAAATCCGATCAGGCGATCCCCCCAGAGGTGTTGCGCCGTCGCCCCGGCCCCCGACAGGAGCCGCCCCACGTTCGGCGGGCAATGTGCCCAGAGCGCCGCGGACCGCCGGCAGATCGAGCAATTGCACGAGATCACCCAATCGGGCCGGGAAACCTGAAACCGGACCGCCCCGCAATGACACCTTCCGGTGATGAGGTCCGCCTGCGTCACAGATCCCTCCCTGGGGGCCGCACGATCGTCGCCCCCCTTTCTCTTGGCTCAAGCACGCCGGGGGGCAAGCGGGAGGCGTGCCTTCGGCGCGACGCGGGCTCCCCCCGGCGGGTCGGCGCGCCGAAG
>JGI24025J20009_10001400_pt1 | contig 18236 bp, 19 predicted proteins | sample Cruoilmetagenom3_FD_20009 | JGI IMG/M metagenome (IMG submission 20009) | reverse complement strand
TGCTCGACAAGCAGGACCAGATGCTCGACAAGCAGGACCAGATGCTCGACAAGCAGGACCAGATGCTCGACAAGCAGGACCAGATGCTCGACAAGCAGGACACGATGTTGGAGAAGCAAGATGTAGTGATAGAAGAAGTTCGTGGAATTAGATACGATCTGAAGCGCTACATGGAGGGCAGATTTGACAGGATAGAAGGTGAGATAGGCGAGATCAAGGGTGCTCTGAGAGAGAAAGGGATAATCTGAGCTTTTGTGGCTTCCTTTTAGATACTCCGACACAAGTACCATGCGTGAAACCCGTATCTTTTGATTTCTTTTTTTGTCGTGGGCGCGCCGCCCCCAGCACCCTCCGAGACGCTTCACATCCTGAGCTGGCCCCGCTCATAGAGCTCCCTTGCCACCTCCATCAGCGCCTTCCCTTTCATCTCCTCGCCGTAGGAGGGGAGGATGGCGATCCTCTTCTCACCATACTTCTCCTTGATATGACTGACATAACCCCCCTGGGCGCTCATCCTCTTCTGGCAGTAGTCGCAGTCGCACCCGGAGACCACATGATTTATGATAATGGAATCCACGGTGACCCCGTGAGACTCGACGGTGTTGATCAGCCGCTCGCTCTCCAGTACCGCAGCCTTCTCCGGTATCAAGACCACGGTGATGGAGGTGGTCTCCGGGTCAATGAGAGCGTTCCTCATGGTCTCCGCCTTGGACCTGAGCCGCCGGACCTCGGCCAGGACGGCATCGCCAAACCCGGGGTCCAGCATGTTGAATATCTTGGTCCATTTGGACTTCATGCCCAGAAGCCTGGTTACTATCCCCGTGGTAAGCTCGGGCAGCTTCAGCAAGGGCAGGACCAGAGCCGTGGGCGCAGAGTCGATCACCACCATGTCGTAATCGCCCTCGATGTAGACGTCGTAGAGACGGTCCATGAAGATCAGCTCTCCCACCCCGGGCATCACGCCGCAGTCATCCGGTCTTATCTGGAACTCCATGATTTCGAAGAGAGCCTTGAAGAGGTTCCTGTACCTCTCATAAAACTTCTTGGCCTCGGCGTTGACGTCCGGCTCTACCGCATCCAGTCCTTCTCTGATCTCTATCGGTCTGTTCCCAATATCCACCTCCAGAAGGTCGGAGAGCGAATGGGCAGGATCCATGGAGAATACGAGGGCCTTCTTTCCCAGGCCGGACGCCCATAGGCCGGTGGCCGCAGAACAGACGCTCTTGCCTACACCGCCTTTCCCCGCCATATACATAAGCTGCATAAATCCATAGCAGTTGAAAGAGATATACCAGTTACGCTCAACTCCGGGCCGGGCTGGATCTCGGGATACACTACCACACCTGCCACGGCCAATCTGCGAAGCGTTAATATGGCATCGTTTCTCACTGAAAATCAGACATTAGTCGAGGAAGGGGCATGACGAAAAATATCAATGTTGAACAGATAGTCCAGCCGCCTGTGGAGCGGCAGAAGATCGAGCTGGTAGAACGAAAGGGCATAGGCCACCCCGACAGCCTCACGGACGGTATAGCAGAATCGATCAGCTGCGCTCTTTGTCAGGAATACACCAAGCACGTCGGTGTCGTTCTTCATCACAACACAGACGAGACCCAGATCGTAGCGGGCAGGTCTGTGCCGGCCTTCGGTGGCGGAGAGATAATCCAGCCCATCTACGTTCTCCTCTCCGGGAGGGCCACCAGGATCTTCAACGAGGTGGAGATCCCCATCGACATCGTCGCCATCAAGACCGCCAGGGAGTACCTGGATAAGGCTCTCCTCAACCTTGACGTGAACAACCACACAATCATCGATTGCAAGATAGGCACGGGATCCCCCGATCTCCAGGACGTCTTCCATAGGACGGCACCCTGCGCGAACGACACATCTTTCGGCGTCGGCTATGCCCCCTTCTCCGAGACGGAAAAGATCGTGTACAACACGGAACGTTTCCTCATGGACCTTCGGAAGAAGATACCCGCCATCGGTGAGGATATCAAGGTAATGGCGATGAGAGACGTCGATGAGATCAACCTCACCGTGGCCTGCGCCATGGTGGGACGATACCTGGACGACCTGGATCATTACGTCGAGACAAAGAAAGAGATCGTCCAGGAGATAGAAGCGAACGCGTCTTTGCACACCACCAGAAAGGTTAACGTCCAGATGAACGTCGCCGACGACCCAAAGACCGGATCGGTCTACCTCACAGTATCGGGCACCTCTGCAGAGATGGGTGACGACGGGTCGGTGGGAAGGGGCAACCGGGCCAACGGCCTGATCACAGTGAACAGGCCCATGAGCATGGAGGCCACCTCCGGCAAGAACCCCATAAGACACGTAGGCAAGCTCTACAACCTCCTTTCTACTCAGATCGCCAACCAGATCGTGGAAGAGGTGGAAGGGATAGAAGAGGTCTACATCAGGATACTCTCCCAGATAGGGGTACCCATCGACGACCCTCACATGCTCAGTGTCCAGACGGTGCTGAAAGACGGTGCCAACCCCGCACGCATCGAGTCCGAGGCAGAGGCGATCGCCAATACCTGGCTGGATAATATATTGGTCATACAGGAGAAGCTGATGAAAGGAGAGATCGCTACATTCTAGAGGTGAAGGACGTCTTTACGAAGAGGATGGGGCAGATCATTTCCGGCAAGAAAAATAACCGCGGAGGGCGCAGAGGAACGCAGAGCATTTAACCATTTATATCCTCTCCGCGCCCCTCTGCGTGCTCTGCGGTTATATTTCGTGTTTGGTTACAGTATGCCCCATGTCCCGGGTAGTTCCTGCATAGTGAAGTCCTCCGATAGTGATTTAGGTACCTGAGTAGTTGCACATTTTCTTGCTTTGCCCATTGCATCCTTCGGCTCTCATACTCCATCCAATTTTATGAACGCGTTCAGAAGTCGAAGAGAGATCTCTGGTCTCCCTGGCTGTTGGTCCGATCGGGCTTATCCGGCTCTTTTGGTTCTTTCGGTTCTGCTATTATTTCTTCTATCCCGGCGTCGGATCTTTTCTTTGCGATATCGCCCCACCCAAACTCGATCCTCTCTATAGTCTCTTCTTCCCTCAGCCTCTGCCCCTCCTCGAAGATCCGGATGACCTTCTTGGTGGTTGGCTTGCTCCCCATGAGCAGGGCGATCTCTTCCGGGGTGAGATCGAGGAGGGCCGCCACCTTCGGAGCCGACCCTTTATCCTTCAGAAGGATGCCGAAGAAGCCCATCAGATCCGTCCTGGCGCGCTTGGTGCTGAGGTGACAGTGTCTCCCTATCTTGGCCGCCGCGGAGTCGCGGAGGTTCCTGGCGCTCCTGGTCTGGCCCATCCTCCTCCAGAGGCTGGGCGGTCTGAAGGCCACGTAGCCTCTCTTCCGCTCGGTCCCGGAGGCGAGCACGCCACCGGTCATCATGAAGGCAGCGTACCTCCAGAGCCCGTAGTTCTGCCGCCTCCGTACCCTTCCCAGAAACACGTCCGCCCGGGATAACCTATCGAACCCAAGAGCCAGGCTGGGACCCTTGTAGACCAGTGGCAGGTTCTCGTCGACCCAGTGGACTAGGTCCTCGGGGCTTTCGTCCAGGTACGAGGCCGCCCGGTGAGCCTCCCTGGGACCTGTGCCCTTGAAGATCTTGTCCATGGCCTTGAAGATGTTTGACCTGACGTCCCTCTCCGAGGTGGCTGCTCGATCTATATCCTGGTTCAGCGCGCCTTCGGCTGCCGCATGGAGGTCGTTCACCGCGCTCCGCAGGTCGCCACCGGATATCTCCACAATTTGCTCGATCAAGTCGGGGGTGCAGTTCACCTTCTCCATCTTGCAGATCTTCCTGAGAACCGATGCCACGGTGCTCTTCCTGATCGATCTGAACCTGATCCCCAGACAGGCGTCGCGAAGTGGCTTGGACATACCGTAATACTCGTTGGCTATGAGCAGCGTGGGTTGGCTGGCGTTCTTGACCATCTTGACCATTGCCGCAGCGCCCCCACGATCGGCGTTCCCGTGCAGGTTGTCGGCCTCATCCAGGATTATGAGCCTCCTCTTACCGGAGAAGGTCATCGATCGAGAGGCCGATCCTGCGATCTTCCCGATGGCCGAGGCGGTCCGGGCGTCGCTGGCGTTCATCTCGATGTGATCCCAATTCATCTCGGCGACCAGGGCCATAGCCGCGGAGGTCTTCCCCACACCGGCCGGTCCGTAGAGGATGACAGCTTTCCATTGAGGATCGCCCCGTTCCCAGGACTCGGCCCAGGCGCGCAGATCAGATACCGCCTTGCCGTTGCCCAAAACCTCCTTCAGGGTGCGAGGTCTGTACTTTTCCGTCCACTCGATCGCGGTCATGCGAGGATCGCTCCCATAACTCTATCTCACCACATGCCCTCGCGTCCGGAGATCTCTTCGATCTCGATCTCCCAGACGCATAGGGGCATCTTTTCCAGGTCTTTTCTGCTGAAAGCCTGGCCACCGTGTCCGCCCATCTTGCCTCTCATGAAGAGATCGAAGACCTTCTCTTTGACCTCCATATCCTCGGAAAGACTGGCCCTGCCCAGAGCCAGCACGCTCTTCCAGCTCCTACCTTCCAGGACGTCCACCTCGAAGCAGACCCTGGGGTTCACCTTCGCCATCTCCACCTTCTTCCCATGCCGTCCCGAGTGGAGATAGATCTTCTCCTCGGCGTATATGTAAGATATGGGGACCACGTATGGCACGTCATCTGCCGACAGGCCGAGCCTACCGAACCTGGCCGCGGAGAGGAGCTCTTTGCATTCTTCTCGCGACATAACTCTCGGCTTCATGATTACCAGGTCGGGCTCTGAGGCTATAAATTCCTTGGCCCCACAGATCTACAAAGGTTTTTAGCCTCGTAGTGAGTTGGTGGTGATGATGTTCAACAAGATTCTGATCGCCAACCGCGGAGAGATCGCCATACGGATAATGAGGGCATGCCGGGAGCTGGACATCTCCACGGTGGCAGTCTATTCCGAGGCGGACAGAAACGCCTTGTTCGCCAAGTATGCAGACGAGGCTGTGTATGTTGGACCCCCGCCAGCGTCCCAGAGCTATCTCAGGATCGACAAGATCATGGTGGCCGCCGAGGAGACCGGTTCTGAGGCGATCCATCCCGGGTACGGGTTTCTCGCAGAGAACCCGCTCTTCGCCCGGGCTTGTGAGGAAGATGACATCGTCTTCATAGGTCCCTCCAGCCAGGCCATAGATGACATGGGCAGCAAGATCACCGCAAGACAGATCATGAAGGCTGCAGGAGTTCCCATCGTCCCCGGGACCGAGCAAGGGCTCTCGGATCCAGGCGAGGCCGAGAACCTGGCTGCAGAGATCGGCTACCCGGTGATACTGAAGCCGACCGCAGGGGGTGGCGGGATCGGCATGAAGATCGTCTGGAAAGAAGAGGAGATAGTGCCTTCCCTGGAGTCGGCCCGGTCCATCGCCCGTTCTGCCTTCGGTGATGAGACGATATACGTGGAGAAGTACCTGGCCGAGCCCAGACACATCGAGTTCCAGATCCTGGCCGATGTCAAGGGCAAGACCATCTACGTATCGGACAGAGAGTGCTCCATCCAGAGGCGTCATCAGAAGCTGATCGAAGAGTCGCCTTCTCCCATCATGACCCCCGAATTGAAAGAGGAGATGGGGTCTATAGCGGTTCGCGCAGCCAGAGCTATAGACTACAAGAGCGCCGGAACTGTGGAGTTCATGTACTCCCGTGGTGACTATTACTTCATGGAGATGAACACCAGGCTCCAGGTGGAACATCCCATCACCGAGATGGTCACCGGTATCGATCTGGCCAAGGAACAGATCAGGATAGCGGCAAACGAGGATCTGGCTTACTCTCAGGGGGAGATCGAGATGCTGGGGTGGGCCATAGAGTGCAGGATCAATGCCGAGGATCCTTTGAACGACTTTACGCCGTCGCCGGGCCGGATCAAGAGGTACCGGAGTTCGGGCGGCCCGGGGATCAGGATTGACAGCGGGGTCTATGCCGGGTTCGTGATACCACCCTACTACGACTCGCTGATATCCAAGGTGGTGGCACAGGGCAGAAACAGGAAAGAAGCCATCGCCCGCATGGAACGCGCCCTATACGAGTACATCATCACCGGGGTCAAGACCAACATAAACTTCCATATCGCCGTTCTGAGGAACGAGAGGTTCAGGCGGGGCGACATCAACACCCACTTCATCAAAGAAGAGAACATAATGGATGATGTGAAGAAGGTAACCAAAACCGAATACGAGAAGGGACTATCTCTGGCCTCGGCGCTGGGAGCAGACACCCGCAAGATCGCCGCCATATCTGCGGCCGTAGAATCCTATATGGCCTACGAGAACGCATCTGTCGAGGAGTAAAGTGAACCTTGAGCCGTGATGGGGTTCTCAGCAGCCTGCTCCAGGGGCGAGGATCCTGGGCCTCGGGAGAGGAGATAGCTGCCAATCTGGGAGTTACCAGAGCTGCCGTATGGAAGCAGATCAGGTTGCTACGCGCCAGCGGATACGAGATAGAGGCCTCTCCGGGGAAGGGTTACAGGCTGGTCGTCCAGCCGGACAGCCTCCGTCCCGAAGCGATCTACTGCGGCCTGGGAACCGAGTTCGTGGGCAAGGTTATCCATTACCGTCCCGTGGTCGGTTCGACGAACGATGTTGCCAGAAAGATGGCCAGAGGGGCTGAGGAGGGGACCGTGATCCTGGCCGAGGTCCAGACCGAGGGTCGAGGCCGGATGGGACGAAGATGGCAGTCTCCCCCCGGCGGAGTCTGGATGAGCGTGATCCTGAAGCCGGATATCCCGCCCGCCCTGGCGTCCAGGATCAACATCGCCGTTGGACTGGCCGTGGCCAGGACACTATCTCACCTCTACGGACTTGAGGCGGGCATCAAGTGGCCTAACGACCTGACCGTGAGAGATAAGAAGATTTGTGGAATCCTGACCGAGATGCGTGCCGAGATTGACCGGCTGGATTATGTCGTGGTGGGCATCGGGATAAACGCTAACATGGATCCAGACCGGCTCGACGTCGAGGGGGAGATAACTTCCATATCCCGGGAGCTGGGTGGGGAGATATCCAGAACAGAGCTGGTGCAGAAACTTTTGTGGGATATCGAGAAGGCTTACATAGAGGTTAACTCGTCCTTCCCCAAGGCGCATGCCGAGTGGTCGGCCCGCTCGTCCACATTGGGACGGCGGGTGAGGATAGTCTCGCAGAGGAACGAGTTTGAGGGGACCGCGGTAGAGCTGGACCGGTACGGCGCGCTCAGGATCAGGAGAGATGATGGCGAGATCGTCAGGGTCCTGGCCGGGGACTGCGTCCACTTAAGGCCCGCAGAAAAAGAAGAAGAAGAAGGAGCATCTGCGACTTCAGGATAAGAGGATGTTTGAGATGAGGCAACAGAGAGACGTGGAAGGCATCGCCAGAGATACCATGCACTTCATTCTCGAGGTCTGCAGGTCCACCATGCCACGGGAGTTCGCAGGATTGCTCAGGGCCGAGGATGGAATTATCACCGAGGTGCTCATGCTGCCTGGAACGGAGTCTTCGAGCAGGAGCGCCCTGATCAGAATGTACATGCTCCCCAACATGAGCATCGTGGGGTCGGTTCACAGTCATCCATCCCCGAATATCCGGCCTTCGACCGCGGACAGGATCTTCTTCTCCAAGACGGGGGATTGTCATATCATCGTCGGTCTGCCCTTCGACGAGGATAGCTGGGCCTGCTACGATCGGACCGGTACACCCAGGCGTTTGCCGCTCCTGGACGTGGAACTCGATGATTATGAGGAGGAGTGGCTCTGATTAGGGTGGTGGCCACGGGAACCTTCGACCTGCTCCATCCCGGCCACCTGCTTTATCTGGAACAGTCCAAGGCCTTGGGTGACGAGCTGGTGGTGATAGTAGCCAGGAATGTCAACGTAACGCACAAGCCCAAGCCCATCGTGCCCGAAGAGCAGAGGTTGCTCATGGTCTCGGCGCTGAAGGTGGTCGACCGGGCCGTCCTGGGTCACGAGACCGACAGGTTCAAGATAATCGAGGAGCTGAGGCCGGACATAATCACCCTGGGATACGACCAGCACTTCGACACGGTCTTGCTGAGAGAGGAGCTGGCGAGTCGGGGCGTCGATGCTCAGGTGGTCAGGATAATGGACCAGGATCCTTGTAATCTTTGCAGCTCCCGGCAAATAATCAAGAAGATCCTGGAAGAGAGATGCTGAGAAGGCCGCTATTTACTTATATCGCACCTTCCGTCACTGGCCATCGTATGGCCAGAGTTGCAGTTGGAGGCACCTTCGATCTCATCCACGACGGCCATCTGGCACTCTTGAAGAAGGCCTTCGAGGTCGCCGGAGAGGACGGCACTGTGGTCGTCGCTCTGACTTCTGATGAGATGGCCACGAGTCAGAGGACCAGGCCGGTCAGGGACTTCGAGACCAGGCTCAGAAACCTGAGAAGGGTCCTGATGGAGAAGCTGGGTGTAGACAGTTTCCGGGTGGAGATGCTCCACAACGTCTACGGGTCTGCCATCGAGGCCGACTACGACGTCATAGTAGTCTCACCAGAGACCTATCCGGTGGCCTGCAAGATCAACGAGACCAGGATAGAGAACGGGCTTCGCCCCCTTCGGGTCGTGCGCATCGAGTACGAGCTGGCCGAAGATGAGGTGCGCATCAGCTCCACCAGAATCTACAAGGGAGAGATCAACCATCACGGGAAGATGATGGTGTAAGGGCGCGAGGGAATGAGAGACTGGGCCGGGATTCTTTCCGGTAAAGTATGTGGCTGTGCAGCTACGATGGCGGCCCTGGCCATGTAGCCGCTGTCCTCCAGCAGGGAAAGGGCCAGAAATAGCATGAATATCGGTGGCACGAATACCAGAACAGAACCCAGACCGTCGAAGATCCCCCTGCTACGAAAGAAGCAAGATGGGGGTTGGCGATCAACTCCTCGGCCAGCCCGCCCAACCATCCGAAGATCATCCCGATCATGACCATGAAGGGTTCGGACAAGAAGAAGGTGAACTGGAAGACCGCCCAGAGCATAGCCAGGAAGATAGGTATGCCCAGCGCTTTGTGGAGGAATACGTGATCGAACATATCGGTATATGTCCCCTCCCGTCTACGATGTAGTTCCTGGCTATCAGCTCGTCTGCTGCCTGGGCGGTGAGACTATAAGGTGCCCGGCAGATCTACTACTCTTATCTCTTCTCCTCTGTAGGTGAACGTTCCTGTTTTTTTTTTTTTCTACGGTCACGCCAGGCCAGTTACCAACGTGCTGCTTCATCCCCGTAAGCCTGTTGAAGAGCTCCGTCTTTCCCACATTGGGATTGCCTATTATCGCTACCGTTATCATCTTCCATCACTCCTGTTTACGATTATTTTTATGGTAATTCCTCTACCCAGTGCGACCCTCGAATCCCTTACTTCGACAAGCACCGGTCCTGGTGGGTTCGACTTCAAGACTCTTACTTTTGTTGAAGGTGTGAAGCCCATATCGAAAAGGTGCTGGACCAGTCCTCTTCCGCCTCGCACCTCCACGATATCGCATTCTTCGCCCTCCGAAAGAAAAGCCAGAGGCAATCCACCGCCGGATATCGAGCCCCTGCTGTTCAGTTTATTCTACCTCCAGCAAGATGTTAGCTGCATCCTCTTTTCGCAACGTGAAGTTGTAGCCTTTCAAGAGAAACTCCATCAGATCTCCGAGGGGGGCGTTTCTGACAACCTCAATCTTTGCTCCCCTTACGACCCCCATATCCATGACCCTCTGACGCAAGTAACCAGAAGTTGCAATCTCGGTGACCCTTCCTTTTTCGCCCTTTTCCATCTCGTTCAAACGTTTCTCTGCCATCTTATACACCTATTTTCTCGAAATTGCCATGAAAATGACGACCCAGGCTACCTGTGCCTGCCGATTTTCATTCTTCGGGCATGAGACTGGGTATCATGAACGTTTCCTACGATCGACATATCCACGTCAGGTAAACTTCGTATTGTATATAATGTATAACATTGTATACTCGGAGTATATCCTGCAGAAGGGAGGATTCGCTCGATAGCTGTTACTTAGGGGTGCCTCTCTCAAGCCTCATCAATATCCGAAGATTCCGTCCATATCTTTTCCGCGAGACCTCGTCCGATGGTTACCAGCCGCTCGGGCTCAACCTGGACCTGAACGTAGGTTCCTCTCCTGGGACTTGGTGCGGTAGCCTCCTTTCCGACCAGAGCTATCTCTTTACCCTCTGTTATGCTCATCTCTTCGAACTTGAACTTCTCCTTGAGCGCCTCTCCCCCGAGTATCTTTATTATCTTCCCCGTCTCGCCTTCTTTTAGGAGGGTTGCCTGGATGGATTTCCCAGCCCTTTCCACAAGCAGCTTCGATGCAGCTCCTTCTCCCATCTTTATCTCCGAACCATCGACCTTGAGCAAGAGAGTGTCGTCCGGGAGATGTCGCAAGAACTCGATCTTGCCTCCCTTTTCCATGCCGAGTAGGGAAAGATGCGCCACAAAGGTCTTTCCTCCCTCGATTGCGCTTATATTACCCTCATCTCCTGCTTCGAGCCTTAGGAGCGGAGTTATCTCACCTTCTCTATCTACATACACCTTATCTGCCCAACCGCGGGCCATGACCGCCTCACCGGTCGCCGTTTTTAAAAATATCGGCCCGGCATGCACATGAACGGCTTCGGTGGCCACAACCTTCAGTTTTGTCCCTTCACCTATTCCCAGCTCATCGAGATGCTCTGTTACTTCTGAACCGCCGTCTATCCTCTTCACGGTTACAGATGTCTCCGGTTCGATTTCGCTCAACAATATCATTTTTCTCACCTCATAAAAAGAAGAAATGTTTATCTTCGTCATCAGTTTATCATCTTAGTCAACCCCGGTGCCATGTAAACGATAGGCACCCCAACGGTTCGGAGAGCTCATCGACCTCTATGGCTATTCATCTCTCTGTTACCGTATCCCAGCAGTTCGAGGTTATCACCACGTTGGCCTCCGACTACTGGCACAATACATATTTTGGGCTACTCGATTCATTTACCTGCGTCATGGTCCAGTAACCATCCACCCACAACAGGTCGTTATCAGACCGGGTGCAAGGTTCGGTTCTGGGTGGCAGCTAACTTTCATCATGTTGGACTTTCACCATCTGGATATCACAAACTTGTCCGGTGCACTATCTTTTTTTACTTCGCTTTGCGGATATAGTAGATCACTACCAGGGAGAATGGCAGCAGGAAGATCACGGGTGGATACGGGGGTGCATACACCCCCAGAAAACCCTCCAACGTGTTGAACCAGCCCTCTTCCCCACCTGGTATCGACTCTGTGACTCTTGCAAATACATCACACCCAGCCAGCGTGCATATCAGTATGCTGCCCATCGCAACCTTGGAAAGCTGGCGGATATCTGAGATACTTCTGGCCCCGGATAGATAGAAGAGCCCTGCAAAGAGGACGACAAGTCCCCCCCATCCTCCTCTGAACATATCGCCCGGGATCTCTAGAATCCCCCAAGAGAAGGAATCTGTTGCCATCGTCACTATCAGGTCTGCAAGGCCAAATGCCAGGGTGACCGTGCCAAGTAATGCAAAATATATGCTGCCAAGTTTCATTTATGCTACCCCCGCCAGTATGCCTATCAGGTGAAGCAGTCCACCATAGAGGAAAACCACCGAAATGAGTACAGCTAGGCTGCCCAGCAGCTCCTTCCAGCCCTCCTTGAGCAGCATCATAAATGTTGCCAGACAGGGGAAGTATATACTGACCAATACCACTGCAGTTACCATCTGGTACGCGCTCATCTCGATGACGCTGAGCTGGGCAACGGCAAGATCCTTTCTGAGGAAGGCAGCGACCAGCGGGCCCGCGGTTGCTTCCGGAACGCCGAACCAAGTGACGAAAACAGGCGAGAAGGTACTGCCCAACCATTGTATAAATCCTGCAAGATACAAAACATTCACGATCACACAACCCAGCAACACAAAGGGAATTGCTGTCTTGAAGAAACTCTTCATCCTCACCCATACCTTAAGGATAACGTTGCTCAGAAGCGGTTTCTGGTAAGGTGGCACATCCATCAGGATCTCGGGTGATATCCCGGGGATTATTTTGTTCAGAACCAGACCGGTGATGAAATACCCAATTATCAGGTAGAGGATAATCAGACCCATACTCTCCGGTACCACCTCCTCCATAATTCCAAGCTGGGCACCACAAGGAACGAATATCGCAAGAAGGGTCATCATCACAAATCGTTCTTTTCTCGTCTCCAGGATCCTCGTCGCCGTAACTCCGGGCACGTTGCATCCGAGGGCAAGTATGGTGGGCACTATTGCATATCCGTGCAATCCGATCTTATGCAGGACTGTATCGACGAGCACTGCTAGCCTTGGCAGATATCCTACATCCTCAAGCAATGTAAGCATAAGGTAAAATATAAATATCGCAGGCAGAACAACGCCGATCGCCACAAAGATACCCGAGGTCAGCATACCGAATGCCTCGAAGCAGTTATCCGCTGCAGGATCTCCCACGATTATGTAGTAGAGCCACCCACCTGCCCCTGGAAAATGTGCCTGCATCCAGGGAAGCCAGTGCTCATCAAAGAGCTTGACGAAGAAACCATCTGTGAAGAGTGTCCCTGCAAATGAGCCGAATATGCTCCAGAACGCATACATAGTAGTAATAGCGATGGGTATGCCTGTCATGGGCTTGACGGTGAGTTCACCGATTACGTCCTTCAACGTCTCCTTGTATCTTCCATAAGTGATGGTCTTCTTCGCTATACTATCGATTAAATCCCAGCGTTCATCGACCGTCAGACTCATTCACGACCCCACCCGTTCAACAATCTCGTCCACTTTAATTGGTTTTGCCTCTTTTATCAGAGATGCCAATTTTCTGATACCATCACCGCTTATCGCTATAGTAGACACTACAGGAATGCCCATGATCCTGCTCAGCTTCTTCACATCTATATCGATCATCTTATCCTTGGCGATGTCCCACATGTTCAACGCAAGGATGACAGGATAACCTCTCTCGATTAGCTCCAATGTCAGGTAGAGCCCCCTCTCCACCTTGGATGAATCGATAACAGATATTACAACAGCACCTCTTTCCTGCTCAAGCATCTCCACCGCTACCTTCTCGGCACTGTCCTTCGGCTCCAGGGAGAATGTTCCAGGCACATCTATAACCGTCACATCCTCGCCCTCAACCCTCGTGGAACCCTGGGCATACTCGACGGTGGTTCCTGGATAGTTCGAGGCAATAACATCCACGCCCGTGAGGCGGTTGAAGACCACGCTCTTGCCAACATTGGGATGTCCCATGAGCAGTACCCTCATCGTTCCATCTCCACAACAATCTTGCCTGCTATATCCAGCCCCAGGGATGTATTGGCCTCGTCCACCACCACTACCACCGGTCCTTTTATGGGCTGCTTTGTGATCATCCTGACCTTCTTCCCCACCCTGATCCCCATACCTGCGACCTTCTCCCGGAGTTCGCCTTCTATCCTTTTCACTGTTCCCATCTCATCATATTCCATCGCTGATAGCTTCTTTTCCATGGGACCACTTCATGCTACCAATAGCAGTCATCCCTCTCCGGTCTCTCGGTTCCGGGTTGATCTGCATCATATCCATCTCCATCTCGTCCAGATTTCTATTGTCTGAACAATACGGCCGAATAATTGCCGTTAGGTGCATAAATGACTGACCCGAAAAAAGTTAGACGTTAGGACAAAAAACGAACATAACAATAAACCATTCCCGGGCATCTCCCACAAATGCAGCATCGTAAAGCCTATCAACCGGAACTTGAAGGAAACAGAGCCGTAAATGGGGGCGGAGATGCGTCGGCTATATGGAGGAAAGCAACCCGGAAGATGTAGGTCGTGTTTTACCCGCATCCGACGGCTCTGGTACGTATCTTGTATATCGTTAGGTAGCTATATAATATACCCAAAAATTAATAGGAGACAGGGTGATAATCTAAGAGGAACACGACTCATTATGGAGGATCGCTCCTCTTTCACCCTGATATCGATGGTAGCGTTGTTGTCCTTCCGCACGAAGGTATATACGAAGTCATCCTCCAGGGTCACGTTCCTGGGATTGTCTGCAGGCACGTAACTGGCGTATTCCAGAGCGAAGAGGTACTCGATAAAGTCTCTATGCCCCCTGCCGGGGTGATGGTAGATCCCCTGGGTTGGTATCTCCTCGCCGAAGAGCTCCGAGATGGCAGTGGCCGCGCATAGACATGTATATGGGCCACCTCTCAGATCTCTTCTGCAGACCCCCGTATCAGCGGTCGTATATCTGAATATCCATGCGCTTTACGGGTTTCTCGAGCTCTTCCGCACTATTCAGCCGTCTCATCTCCCAACCTCGAAAATCTCGGACGCCTCCATGCTCAGGATATTATTTACCGCCTCGTCGAACTTCTGCTTGAAAGCTGCTTTTTCCGCCTCGGTAGGCTGCTCCTCGTGCCATCCCTTCAGGAATCCTTTTACTTCGTACCTCAGGTCAAAGAAGCCCTCTGGGATGACGCCTTCCTTCATCTGCATTTCAACGGTAGCGCCGTTATCTTTGCGGACAAAGGTGTAGACGTAGTTATCTCCAAGCGTCAGGTGCTTGGGGTCGCCGGTTTTCACATAGGTGACGTTCTCCGACCCCAGCAGGTATTCAAATACCTCCTTGTGTCCTTTGCCCGGGTGTTGGTAGGTTACCTCAAGCTCTCCCTTGGTTGGTATCTCCTCGCCCCACAGCTCGGAGATGGCGACCTGGGTGACTCTGAAGGCGGTTGCGCCACATACACATAGATGCCCGTGAGCTTCAATCGCGACCTCTTCTGCCGAAAGCACCAGCGGCTCACCCTGCTCATCATACATCCGGATGTATTGCTCCGGCACCTCTACAGGTTTAATAGCCGATTTTGGGATAGCCACCCCGATGACCTCGGAGAGTTCCTGGGCCTGTTCCGTAAAGTGCTCTACTATGGCTTCGGCTTCGTGAAAGGCATCATGCATGGCATCGGCATACTCCATATGCGAGTCCGGTGTGGTAAAGAGAACCTGATGCATCAGATCATGTTTGGCCTCCAGAACGGCATAATACTCCTCCAGGTGCTCCACAACCTCGGCCAGGGCATCCTCGATCTCAGCCCTGTTGGCCTCGGGGTCCTTTGCCAGGTCTTCAAACTCTTCTACATGCACCTGGATCTGCCCGGCGATCTGCCACAGATCATGCGAAGCTACGTGAACTGCTTCGGCTTTGTCTCGCAAGGCGTCGTCTAGATCCTCGTCATCGGCGATCTTTTCGGTGTTGTCGTGTATGGCTTTTGAAACATTTACGAGATCGTGCGCATCTTCGTCGAGTGCCTCTACAAGTTCTTGAATATCTGCCGCGGTAGTTTCCTCCTTGGCAGAATCGGCAACTCCGATTCCTGTGCATAACACAAGAGCGCCCAGTAACAGGAGCCCTATTGTCACCGCAATAGAACTCACTCTTTTTATTTTTTCCATATTCATCTCACCATTGTATGATATGCTCGTGCATCTGCCCTACTCACATCTGCATTCGCAGCTGCATGGGTGGGTTAGTTGTTAGGTATACAGAAAACAATCCCTAAAAAAGTTCGATTTTTGACATAAAACCAAAAAAAAGCTGAGATTTTTCACGCATGCTCGACGAGCGGATCCTCAATTTGGTCGGACTTACTTGCTGTATACAATATTATATATTATATACAATCAAAAAATGTGGGGGTAGATACCCTACATCTGCCCCATCCTATCCAGGCCGAACCGTATCATAGATGCATTAAGGTATGCAGGGCGCCATTTCAGCATCCAATACCCCTGATACAGCCATTTGGTCTGGTTTAGAACTCTGCCTATTCATCTCTTTCGACGCTGTGAACTCGATCCAACGAGCGATATTTGGATGTGGATCGAGATCTCCGGGATATCCATAGAAACCCTTCCCGTTGTAGGTGTAGTTCAGGCCTTCGAGTTTCTGAGAGATCAGGTTGTCAACATAGTCAGATCCAAGGCTGTTCGTCGTGACCACGACCACCGGGCCGTACTGCGCGACTTCTTCGACGGCCAGTCTTATGTTGGGGCTGCCCTGACATCCCATAAACCCATATCTCACGTCACCGAAGTTCGAGATCTTCCTTATCTGTTCCGCCAGTGATCTTGGATATAGATCGCTGTACTCGAAGTATATCGAGTCACCCCATCGGCATATTACCAGCGTCTCCTGGTCTTCGTTCTCGCTTACTTCACGTGCCCTATCCAAGATCGCTCCGGCTATCAGCGGATGATCATCTATCGGCCCGGTTGTGGTAATGCGAACACCCATATGAACAGGAGCGTTCTGAGATAGCCTGGTCTCTTCCAGGTTTTTTAGGGCTCTGTACACCTCTTCGCATGCGTCATCGTGATCCGTAGTAGGAACTGTGAACAATGTAACGACGATGATGCGATTTGCTCCTTGTTCGAGCAACTTGCCGATGCCCATAGGAATGCTCTCGTTTTCAGGTGGGTGTTCTGCAAAGGCCAGGGCAACCGGAACATCCAGTTCCACCCCATCTACCAGCTTTCTTACAGCATTCACCCGTTCGATCTTACTCGAACCGTGATCCACGATCAGTACTCCGTACGTCTCATGGCCGATGGCGCACCTAACTTTTGTCTCGATCCATCTTGCCACGTTGGGATGAGACGCGAGCGCCTTTCCATCGTATCTGTAGCTCAGACCTTCGAGCAGCTGAGGGATACGTCTCGCTGTGAAGAACCCTTCGCTGATCATCAGAGGAAGAACGATTACATCACCTTCGAGGGAAGCGTTCTCCACAACTGATCTGGTTGTGAGATCCGGATAAGACGTCTCGTTCAGATGGATGAACGCGTACCTTATATCCTTGATTTTTATAGACGGATCCATCCACCACTTCAAGATCTTCTTTGTCTCACCTGCGAGCCAGTCCTGATTGTTTATCTGTATAGCAAGATCGGTCTCGTCCTCTGTACCATGGGAGATGATTACAACGGTCTCATTACCAGGATCTTCGCTCAGTTCCACGGTCCGGTCTGCCAGGATGTAACCAACCAGCGAGTGATCATCCATAGTCTTCGTGAGCGTTATCTTGGCAGAGGTCTCGACCCTTTCAAGCTCTTCATCCCCTGGCGGGGTAGCCCTCAGTCCCAGTATGTATTCAATCTCCTGGATGTGGCTGCTGTACGAGGAGACGAATAGCAGGACGGCTATTATCCTGTTGACCCCGTCTTCATCGAGCCTCTCGACGGCGTCGCCGATCGTCTCGTTGGGAACGAACTCCAGGAAACCCAGCTCTATGGGATATGGCAAACTGACATCTTCCACGGCTTCTCGGACCGGTCCGCACCAGCCCTCGCTCGGACTGCCATGTGCTATCACCAGAACACCTATCTTTTCACCGTTCTCGGAACTTGGAGTATCTACGGATGAGTATCCGCATCCCATCCCCGTGCATAACACAAGAGCACCCAGTAACAGGAACCCGGCTATCGCGTTAGATCTTGTTCTTTCCACTCTCTTCATTTTCTCACCTATTCGTTCTGTGACCTGCTCGCGCATCTGCACACATTGTATTCGCATCTGCGCCCTTAAGATGAGAATAGTTGTTAGGTATAGAGAAAACCACTCCTAATAAGGTTCGGTTTTTGACTAAAAGTCGAATAAATGTCGGGATATTAGAACTGATTATGGTGTAAAATATTTTGACATACCATCCGGAAGTTCGTATGACCACATCAACTTGTTTAACACACAACAAGAAACGCCCATGGCCCAGGGGCCACCCATGACGATGAAAATGGATAGTCATGTGGACCTACTTTCAGACCAAAATGTTCGCTTACGCTCACATCTACTTGTGCACATAAAGTTATAGTTTATGTACAACGGGAACGCAAAGACGCCAGGGCGCAAAGAATGATAACACCCTTTGCGCCTTTGCGCCTTTGCGTTAAATCGGAGAACGAGATCAGCCAAGAAAATGTTCGCTTACGCTCACATTTACTTGAGCACATAAAGGTATACTTTATATATACCCAAAAAAAAGTTAATGAACAACCTTACCCTAGTGTCCTGTCATCTAAGTAATGTCGTAAAGACGATCGTCGTTCCCGATGAGGATGGAAAGCCGTGTCCACCACGATGGAAGAGACTTCTTCCACATTC
>JGI24025J20009_10001399_pt1 | contig 18237 bp, 14 predicted proteins | sample Cruoilmetagenom3_FD_20009 | JGI IMG/M metagenome (IMG submission 20009) | reverse complement strand
CTAATTATCAAGTAAAAAGAGCGAGATTGGGAGCAGAGTCTATTTGTGAGCAAGTTAAGAAAAATTCTTTGACTGACTATAATGTAGTTAATTTAGCTTCTTATAATGATTTTCGAGCCATGAGCTACCGCTATTTTTTAGTTAAGGAGTGTTCATCCTTGCCTTTGGGTTTTTACCAATATCCCGAAGCCAAGAATTTAATGGTAGTGGCTGAAGATCAAAAAAAATATCCTGATCCTCTAGGAGCTGATATTTGGGAAATCCAGGTAAGCGGAAATTGGCAGATAGCTGGTTCTTGGGAAGCTTTTGATACCACTTTTTATCATTTAAGCAAAAAACCTTTGAGCCAAAAAGATGAAATTTAAAAAAATTAAAAAAGAGTGGTGGTTGTTGGGGTTAGTTTGGTTGATTGGTCTTTTTGTTCGAGTTTATCGCCAGGGAGATTTGTTGGGTTTTTATTACGATCAGGGTCGGGATGCGCTTAAAGTTATGGACATTCTTTCTTTTAGAGATTTGCCGGCGATTGGACCAACTACTGGCCTGAGCGGTATTTATTTAGGCCCTTTTTGGTTTTACTTTTTGGCTCCCTTATACGCCTTGGGCCATGGTAACCCCGCGGTAGCGGCCGCTTTAGTGGGGGCTGTTGACAGTTTTTCGATTATTCTTATTTATTTATTGGGGAAAAAGCATTTTAATAAACGAGTTGGCCTGGGGGCAGCGACTCTCTGGGCATTTTCTTATGGCTTGGTTCGTTCTGCCCGCTGGTTTTCTAATCCCTCGCCCTTGCCTTTTTTCTTTTTACTTTTGGTTTATGGTTTGAGTAAGTGGTGGTTTGGAAAAAAAGATAAATGGATTTGGGTGGTTTTTCTATGCTTGGCCCTGGCTCTTCAACTGGAGGCAGCCAGCGCGATTTTTTACTTCCCGGCTATCTTGATACTGGTGTGGTTAAAAAAATTAAGAGTAAAACCACTTTTAAGGAGTAAGAATTTTAAAATTGGAGTGGGTGTTTTTCTAGCCTCTTTCTTGCCCCAACTTGCTTTTGAGTTTAAAAATGGCTTTTTAACGTTCAAAAACTTACTTGGCTTTTTGACTGGTAAAGTTAATGCTGATGGAGGAAAGAGCTGGGCCCTTCCCACTCTAGAGTTAATAAAATTAAGAATAACTGATTATTATTATGTGACTTTTTTCTCCAAGATTGAATTTGATTTGGAATGGGTGGGAATAATTGCCTTATTCTTTTTGCTTTGGTGGTTGGCTGATTTATTCTTAAGTTTAAAAAAGAAAGAATTTTCTTTTAAAGTAGTTTTGGGAATATTTTTATTTACTCCCCTTGTTTCTCTTTTCTTTTTTGTAGGTAATTACGGCAATTTATATGACTATTATCTAACCGGTTTTTTCCCAGCTTTTATTTTGCTTTTCGCCTGCTTCTTGGATTTTTTTGCCAGGAAATTAATCTGGATTGTTTTGCCAGTTTTTTGGCTAGTTTTTTTAAAGGATAATGGTGTTCTTTTAAAAAACTATTTAGTTGCTGGAGTTGATGGGCCAACTCATATTTCTTTGGGCAATCAAAAACAAATCATTGAGTGGGTTTGCGAGCAAAAGGGAGAAGCCCCTTTTAATGTTGATGTTTATGTGCCGCCGGTGATTCCTTATGCTTGGGATTATTTATGGGAATGGCATGGTTGTTGCAACCTAGGTTGTTGTCCCAGTCAGGAAAGAACTTCAGCCCTGTATACTATTTATGAGATTGACCCCCCTCATCCGGAAAGATTAGGGGCGTGGTTTAAAAGACAGGATGGGATTGGTGAAATTAACCAGGAGGTGAAATTCGGGGGCATAGGCGCTCGAGAAAGAGGAAGAGTAAATGAGTAAATCAATTTTTCTTTCGGTAGTAATTTCCTGCTATAACGAAGAGGCTAATTTAAAAGGGGGAGTATTAGATGAGATGGCTGATTATCTTAAAAAACAAAAATACAGCTGGGAGGTAGTAATAACTGACGATGGGTCAACTGATAATAGTCTTAGGCTGCTAACTGATTTTGCCAAAAAAAACCAGAACTTTCGAATTTTAAAAATTAAACATTGTGGTAAAGCGGGCGGAATTTACAGGGGGCTCAAAATTGCTAGGGGCAAGTATATTCTCTTCACTGATGTTGACCAATCGACTTCCTTAAACCAGCTTGAGAAACTCCTTCCTTGGCTAAGTGATTATCAGGTGGTAATTGGCTCCCGAGGGCTAGAGCGTAAAGAGTTTCCTTTTTTCCGGCGGGCCGGAGCAGTTGTTTTTGCCCTTATGAGAAGAGTCTTGTTATTGCGGGAAATCAAAGATACGCAATGCGGCTTTAAGCTTTTTGAAGCAAAATTAGTAAAGAAGATTTTTCCTTATCTTGATGTTTTAGGTGAAAAAGCCAAGGGTTGGGCAGTCAGCTCTTATGATGTAGAACTGCTTTTTATGGCCAAAATTCAAGGGGCAAAGATTAAGGAAGCGCCGGTTGAGTGGGAAGACGAAGACATTAGCACGAGTAAGGGCAAAAATTATTTGGCTCGTTATTTCAAAGAGTCTAAAAAAATGGCTTTAGAGATTTTTCAGGTTAAATTTAATCAGTGGCGGGGAAAGTATAATAAGCGATGAAAAGTTTTTCTAAAAAAGAAATACTGTTATTTTTTCTTTTGATTATTTTTTATTTTGTTTCCCGCCTAATTAATTTAACTTCTTTGCCCATTTTTGCCGATGAGGCGATCTATGTCCGTTGGGCCCAGGTAATGAGGGCCGAGGCAACTTTGCGGTTTTTGCCTTTGCAAGATGGCAAGCAGCCTCTTTTTATGTGGTTGACAATTCCTTTTTTGAAGGTTTTTAGCGATCCCTTATTTGCCGGTCGGTTTGTTTCGGTTTTGTCCGGCTTATTAACCATGTTGGGGTTGGCAGGCTTAGTTTATTGGCTTAAAAAATCAGTTAAACTAAGTTTGTTGGTAATGTTTTTATATTTACTCACTCCTTATACTTTGTTTTTTGATCGGATGGCTTTGGTTGATAGCCTGCTTTCGGCTTCGGCCATTTGGGCTTTGCTTTTTGCCCTTATTTTGGGAAAAGAGCAAAGATTGGATTTGGCGATGATTTTGGGAATGATTTTAGCTGGGGGCTGGTTGACCAAAAGTCCGGGTTTATTTTTTGTTGCCATGACTCCAGTGGTTGTTCTGGCGTCTTATTGGCGAAAGGAGCAAAAATTTAAACCGGGGCCAGTATTTAAATTAGGAGTTTTGATTTTAATAAGCCTGGTTTTTGCTTTTGTTGGCTATAATTTATTGCGCCTGGGTCCTAATTTTCACTTAATTGCCTCGAGAAATAAAGACTATGTTTGGCCATTGGCTGAAATTCTTAAACATCCCCTTGATCCTTTGCGGCCCCACCTTAGAGATGTATTCCGTTATTATCGAATTTATCTGACTTTGCCTATTTTTCTGCTGGGAATATTGGGGATTGGCTGGTCGGGGGTTAAGAAAAAAGATCGTTTTTGGCTTATACCAATTCTTAGCTGGTGGTTATTTCCCTTGTTGGTTCAGTCGGTCTTTGCCAGAGTTTTTACTGCTCGCTATTTGCTTTTTGGAGTGCCAGTTTTTCTGCTTTTTGCTGTTTTTGGCTGGGAGTGTTTAGAAAACTGGCTGAAAAGTAAAAAAATTCCCGCTCTTTTTATCTTTTTGTTTTTTGTTCCCGCTTTGCTTTTTAATTGTCATCTTTGGACTGATGTTCGAAAAGCGCCCTTGCCAAAGGATGAATCAGCCGGTTATCTTCAAGAGTGGACTTCTGGTTGGGGGATTAAGGAGATAGCTGATTATCTGAGAGTTTTGCCTCGAGAAAAAGGGATTGTAGTAGGAACAGAAGGTTATTTTGGCACCTTGCCAAACGGTTTACAGGTTTATTTGGAAAAAGAAGCAAATATTAGTGTGATTGGGGTTGGCTATCCGATTAAAGTCTTGCCTGAACCTTTGCTTAATGCCAAAGAATTTGGTAATCAGGTATACTTAGTGGTTAATCAAAGCCGGATGGAGTATCCCAGAGTAGAGGAGTTGGAATTAATAGCGGAATATCCTAAGGTTGGCGAGGATAAACTGTTATTTTTCGAACTGAAATGAAAAAACTTTTCTTGATCCTAGTTTTACTTTCTGCCTTATTGGCTTCTCGCTGGCTGTTTAAGCCTGGCTACTTTAATATGCACGATGATTTGCAAATGATGAGGCAGTTGCAAATGGAGAAGTGTTGGCAAGATAACCAATTTCCTTGCCGTTGGGTACCGGATATGGGGTTTGGTTATGGTTATCCGTTGTTTAATTTTTATCCTCCTCTGCCGTATTATGTTGGGCAAATATTTCGTTGGCTGGGGTTAACTTTTATGACTACGGCAAAAGTAATTTTTGCCCTACAGTTTTTCTTATCTGGGGTGACGATGTTTATCTTGGCTGCAGATTTATGGGGTGATTGGGGGGGGCTGCTAAGCGCAGTTTTTTATATTTGGGCTCCTTATCATGCGGTTGATGTTTTCGTCCGGGGAGCGACGAATGAGGCTTGGGCTTTTATTTGGTTCCCCTTGATTTTCTGGGCGGGTAAAAAATTAGTTGAGAAAGAAAAGTGGCGCTATGTGTTTTGGCTGGCTTTGGGGTATGGCTCGTTGTTATTAACCCATAGTATCATGGCTTTGATTTTTACCCCCGCTTTTTTGGCCTGGATTGCCTATTGGTTAGTTATCGAGAAAAAATACTCCTGGCGAAAGGGCAGGTTGTGGGGACAGTTAACTTTGAGTGGAATCTGGGCTTTGGGCTTGTCAGCCTTTTTTACTTTGCCGATGCTTTTCGAAAAAGAATTTACTCACATTGAGACTATGTTTTCTGGTTATTTTGATTGGCGAGCCCATTTTGTTTCCATTAAACAACTTTTCCTGACTCGCTTTTGGGGTTGGGGACCGTCTCTTTGGGGGGCGGAAGACGGAATGCCCTTTCCGGTTGGCCACTTTCATTGGATTTTGGGCTTGTTAGTTTTTCTCCTGGTTGTTTTTTCTATTGCCCAAAAATTCTTTCTCAAAAAAAAGGGGAGGATTAAAAATCAGGCTCTGCTTTTGATGGGTTTATTTTTAGGAGGTTTGGCCTATGCTTTTTTAGCTCACCAGCGCTCAGTTTTTTTATGGCGGATTATTAAACCCCTTCAATTAGCCCAGTTCCCCTGGCGGTTATTGGCGGGCTGTGTTTTCTTTTTTTCACTCTTGGCTGGATCGGTTTGGCAGTTAGTTAAAAGCTATTGGTTAATAATTGTTTTGGGGTTAGGAGTAATAGTCTTCAACTGGTCTTTTTTCCAACCAGAATCAATGGGACCGCTAACTGATGAGCAGAAGTTTTCAGGTCGAGCTTGGGAATATCAACAAACCGCTGGTCTTTACGATTATTTACCAATTTCAGCCCGGATCGCTCCTCGCTCTGCTCCAAAAACTGACTGGTTAATGATTGGGAAAGGGGAGAGTTCAGGTGGAAAATGGGAAAAGGGGACCAATTGGGCTCGATGGCAGGGAAAAGTGGAAAAACCAGGAACAATACAGGCAAGTATTTTCTACTTCCCCGGTTGGCGAGCTTGGGTAGATGGAAAAGAGGTAGAAATTGGGCATGATGAAGAATTGGGAAGAATGCAGATAAAACTAGAAGCAGGTGAGCGTCAGATTGATTTTCGTTTTGTTAATACTCCAATTAGATCTTGGGCAAATTTCTTTTCTCTTTTTTCCTGGTGGGCGTTATTAGGAGTAGCAATGGGACCAAGCCTATGGCAGTTAATACCAAAAAACTAAAACAAAAGACCTTTGGCGGTGTAAGCGCTTTAGTGGCCAGAAGTTTTTTATCTCAGCCAATTTCTTTTTTTGGCTTTATTTTCCTTTCGGTCTATTTGCAAACCTGGGAGCTGGGGGTTTTTTGGGCAGTTTCTGAGGTAGTTGGCTTTTTGGGATATTTTTCTGACATTGGTTTGGCGGCGGCTATTATTCAAAAAAAAGAAGAGCCAACTAAAAAAGAGTTAAGAAGCACCTTTACGGTTCAGCAGTGTTTGGTGATTACCGGAGTTTTGATTGCTTTTGGCTTGACTTCTTTTTTAGAAAAACGATTTGATTTTGACAACGGGCGGTTCCTCTACTGGATTTTACTTTTTGGTTTTTTTACTTCTTCCTTGAAAACTATCCCCTCGGTTCTTTTAGAACGAAGACTATCTTTTAAAAAAATTGCCCTAGTAGATTTAATTGAGCAAATTATTTTCACAAGTTTAGCGGTTTTTTTAGCTTGGCGAGGCTTTGGAGTTAACAGTTGGGCATGGGCGGTTTTAGCCCGTTCTTTGGCAGGGGTGATTTTAATTAATTTTCTTTCCCCCTGGCCTTTTGGATTTAGCCTTGATTTTAAAGCAGTTAAAGATCTTTTTAGTTTTGGCTTGCCTTTTCAGGCAAATTCTTTATTATCCATGTTTAAAGACCGACTGATGAATATTTTCTTGTGGGGAAGTTTAGGAAGTGTTGGAGTAGGAGTTTTGGGTTGGGCTCAACGCTGGGCTCAACTACCGCTAAGATTTTTAATGGACTCGGTTATCAGGGTTACTTTTCCTGCCTACGCTAAATTGCAAACAGAGAAAGAGAGTTTAAGAAGAGCGCTGGAGAAAAGCAGTTTTTTGATAAATCTTTTGATTTTACCAATTTTGGCGGGAATGGGTTTTTTAATGCCCAAAGTGGTTTCTTTATTTCCCCGTTATCAAAAATGGAGTATTGGTATCGTCCCTTTTTGGCTATATTTGGGTAATTTTGCCTGGGGGGCAATAACTACGCCTCTGGTTAATGCTTTTAATTCTGTTGGCAAAGTTAAAACTACCTTAAAGTTAATGATTTTTTGGACATCTTTAACCTGGACCTTAGTTCCTTGGCTGGCTAAAACAAATGGTGTTAATGGAGCGGCTTGGGGATTATTTTTAGTTTCTACCACCTCTTTTATCGCTTGGATTTTAGCCAAGAGAGAGTTTAGTGTTTCTTTCAAAAAAATTCTTGCGGTTCCGGTAGGGGCAACTCTGTTGATGGTTTTGTCCTTATTTCTTTTAGACATGGTTTTAGCGGCGAGCATGGCTGAGCTAGTGATTTTGGTCTTGGGAGGGGGATTAGTTTACTTGATTTTTGCTTTAGCCTTAGCTCGGGAAGAGCTTCTGTGGTTAGTAAATGCAGGTAAACAATGGTTGAAAAAAAGAAGGTGATGAGCTCTAAAAAGTCTTTATTGCTGAAAGCTTCATTATTTTTGGGAGCGGGGTTATTTTCAACAGTTATGATCAGAAGCGGGAAAGTTTATGATTTTGGAATGGGGTTTTGGGGACCGAATGGGCATGATGGTATTTGGCATTTGAGCCTAATTAATCAGTTAATCAAAAATGTTCCCCCTCAAAATCCGGTTTTTTCCGGTTCGATTTTATCTAATTATCACTGGGGATTTAACCTTTTAGCCGCTTGGTTGGTAGAACTTTTACCTTTTTCCGCTTTTGATATTTATTTTTTATTTTTGCCGATAATTTTTGCTTTTTTGCTTGGTTATTTAAGTTTTAAACTAGGAAAGGAAGTTACTGGCAAATCTGAAGTTGGTTTTTGGTTTGCCTTTTTTAATTTCTTTGCTGGTTCGTTGGGTTGGATAATTACCTTAGGAAAAGAAGGAAAGATTGGGGGAGAGTCTTTATTTTGGTCAATGCAGTCAATTTCCACTCTTATTAATCCTCCTTTTGCCCTTTCCCTGGTTATTCTTCTTGGGGCTTGGCTTATTTGGCATCGGAGGAGAAGAGGAGGCAGTTGGCGATGGGGGGTTTTAGTCGGGATTATTTTTGGAATTTTAACCGGGATAAAGATTTATGCTGGGATTTTAGCGGGCCTGGGGTTGTTTTCTTTTTGGCTGTTAAAAAGATTTTGGCAAAAAGAGAAAAATGGATTTGATTTTTCAGTTTGGGTGGCAGCAGGAATTGTCTCTTTAGTTATTTTGCTAAAGATGGGAGTTTTTTCATCCCAACCAGCTTTAATGATAAAGCCTTTCTGGTTTCTTCACTCTTTGATCGAATCTCTAGATAAACTTTATTGGCCAAAATTAGCAATTTTAAGACAAAATTTAGTTCAACAATGGTTCTCTTGGAAGCTGCCGTTTTTGCTTATAATTGAATTATCCTTATTATTTATTTTTTTGGTTGGAAACCTAGGAGTAAGGATTTTTGGAATTCTAGAATTGGGAAAGAAGATTGTAAGAAAAAAGCTCACTGATTTTGATCAGCTCTTGCTCTTCTTCCTGATTTTTGCCCTTTTCTTTCCTTTGTTTTTTGTACAGCGGGGGACTACTTGGAACACAATTCAGTTTTTCTATTACTTTCTTTTTATTGCTAATTTTTATTTGGCCACTTTTTTTGTCCAATTACTAAAAAGAGGAAATAAGAAAGGTTATTTTTTAAGTTTTTTATTAATTCTCTTTCTCTTGCCAACTACTTTTTCAACTCTTAAAAATTATTGGGGTAACCCACCGCCAGCAGCAATCCCTAATTATGAGCTAGAAGGGTTGGATTTTTTAAAAAGAGCGCCCGAAGGGATAGTTTTGACCTACCCTTATGATAAGTATAAAAATCAGAATCTTCAAACTCCAATTCCTCTCTATCTTTATGAAACAACCGCTTATGTTAGCGCTTTATCCCAAAAGGTTCTTTTTTTGGAAGATGAGATGAATTTGGAAATTACTAATTATCCTTGGCGGGAAAGGCGAGCAGAAGTAGAAGAATTTTTTTCTGGCAAAGGTCGGATTCAGGCTCGGGGATTTTTGTTAAACAATAAGATAGATTATGTTTATTTAGTCAATGATCAGATCTTGCCCTTTCAGCTGGGAGACTTGGGGTTGAAGATGATTTTTAGTAACGGGCAGGTTAGAATATATCAAGTATTGAAATGAAAAAGCCTTTAATTTCGGTTGTTATCAACACTCTTAACGAGGAGAAAAACCTGCTTCGTTGCTTAGCCTCAGTAAAAAATATGGCGGACGAGGTGGTGGTAGTTGATATGTATAGCGATGATAAAAGCAGGGAGGTTGCCAGATCATTTGGAGCAAAGGTTTTTCTTCATGAGCGGCTTGATTATGTTGAACCAGCCCGAAACTTTGCTGTTGGAAAAACAAAAGGTGAATGGGTATTAATTCTGGATCCGGATGAAAAGATTAGCCGCAGCTTGGCAAAAAGACTAAAAGAAATTGCCCAAAATGAAAAAGCAGGGGTTGACTATGTTTTGCTTCCTCGCAAAAACATTATTTTTGGCAAGTGGATTCAAAACTCTCGTTGGTGGCCAGATTATTTACCTCGGTTTTTTAAAAAAGACAAGATTGAGTGGCCAACCCAAATTCACCAACAGCCAGAGTTAAAAGGCAATATTTTAACTCTTCCTGATGTTGAGAAATTTGCCATTGTTCATTATAACTACGATTCTTTAGATCAATATTTAGTTAGAGCTCAGCGCTACGCTGAAATTCAGGCCACAGAACTAATTAAGGAAAAAAAATACCAATTGGCTGCATCCGACTTAGTTTTAAAACCAGTGGGCGAATTTTTAAGCCGTTTTTTTGTTGGCGGTGGTTATAAAGATGGGGTTCATGGCTTAGCCTTAGGAATTCTCCAGGCTTATTCAGAAGCTCTAATTTACCTGAAAGTTTGGGAAAAAAGGCGTTATGAGGAAAAGCCGATTGAGAATAAAAAGATTAGAGAAATGTTTGGTCAGGCGATCAAAGAGGTTGATTATTGGTATTCTCGTTGGTGGCTAGAGCGGTTTGAAGGAATAAGGCGAAAGTTTTTAGAAGTGGTTTTGAAAATCAAAAACGGATTGTTAAAATTCTTCTGATGAATTTTAAAGAAAAGAAATTGGCTATTGTTATTCTTTCTTACAATACTAAAAAGCTTCTTAAAAATTGCTTGGATGGCTTGACTAAGCAAATAGGTAAAGAAAATAATCCGGAAATCATTGTGGTTGACAATGGCTCTACTGATGGAAGTAAAAAAATGATCAATGATCAATGGCCAATGGTTAAATTGATTGCCAATGACCGTAATCTAGGTTTTTGTGCGGGAAATAATGTTGGGATTCGCTATGCTCTGGCTCAGGGACATGATTATATAATGATTCTTAATAGTGACACGATTATTAAAGATGCTTTTTGGGAGTTTTTGGTTGACTTTTTAGAAAAAAATAAAGAGGTTGGGATAGTAACTCCGAAAATTTATTTTGCCCCCGGCCATGAATATCATAAAAAAAGATACTCTAAAAGTCAGCAGGGCAAGGTAATTTGGTCGGCAGGAGGGGTTTTTGATTGGGATAATGTTATTGGCGCCAACCGAGGAGTTGATGACGTTGATCAAGGCCAGTATGATCAACCGGCCGAGGTTGATTTTGTCAGTGGTTGTTGTTTGCTGGCCAGAACAAAAGTTTGGCAGCAAGCTAATTTTTTAGATGAGAAATATTTTATGTATTATGAAGATACGGATTTTTGCCAAAAAGCCAAAAGGGCGGGCTGGAAGGTTTTTTGTATTCCAGGCTCTTGCCTCTATCATTTAAATGCTGGCTCTTCCCAAGTAGGAGGCTCTCTCCAGGACTATTTCATTACTCGCAATCGCTTGCTTTTTGGTTTGCGCTTTGCCCCTCTTCGGGCTAGGCTGGCTTTAATTAGGGAAAGTGGACGCTTATTGATTAGTGGCCGCAAATGGCAAAAACAAGGAACCAGGGATTTTTACTTGAGGAGATTTGGGAGGGGCAGCTGGAAATGAACTTAAGTGTGGTTATTATCGCTAAAAACGAGGAAAAGATGATTGAGGAGGCAATTAGATCCTCTCTGTGGGCAGACGAACTGATTGTTTACCTTGACCCTGGATCAATTGATAAAACTGAAAGCTTGGCTAGGAAAATGGGTGTTAGAGTTATTGGTCAAAAAGGGACAAGTTTTGGTCAATGGCGGACCAGCGTGATTAAAGAGGCGAAGAGTGATTGGCTTTTTTATTTAGACGCGGATGAGCGGTTTACTCTAAAGCTAGCAAAAGAAATTAAGAAAATAATTTCTAAAAAAGAAAAAGAGTTTAGCGCTTATGCTGTGCCTCGGGCCAATTACTATTTAGGCAAAAGGGTATGGCATGGAGGATCCTGGCCAGATTATGTGGAGCGACTTTTTTATAAACCAAACTTAAAAAAATGGTCGGGAAAGCTCCACGAGCGGCCAGTTTTCACGGGCAAGTTAGGTTACCTTAAAAACCCAATTAATCATTTAACTCATTTGGATTTGACTTCTATGCTGGAAAAAACCATTAAATGGAGTGAGATTGAGGCGGATTTATTGTTTAAGGCTAGCCACCCGCCGGTAGTTGCTTGGCGGATTTTAAGGATGATGTTAACTAAATTTTGGGAAAGAATGATTAAACAAAGCGCCTGGAAAGACGGAACCGTTGGCTGGATAAATTCTATTTTTGAAACTTTTAATACTTTTATTATTTATGCCCGTTTATGGGAAAAACAACAAAAAAAGCTTTAATTTACAATCCTTATTTTGACACTCTGGGGGGAGGGGAGAGGTATTGTTTAACCGTAGCGGAGTGTTTGCTAAAAAGGGGCTGGAAAGTTGATTTTTGGTGGAGAGGGAAAAATTTGTTCTCCAAAGCTCGAGATCGGTTTGGTTTAAAGCTAAAAGGGATTGAAATTTTAGATTTTGATTTGAGGCCTCTTTTTCAGCGGCTTAATCTCACCCGAAGCTATGATTTGATTTTTTGGCTTTCAGACGGCAGTTTACCCTTCTTGCTTTCGAATAATAATATAGTTCATTTCCAAGTCCCATTTAAAAACACTAGTACTAATAAATTACTCAATAGAACTAAAATTAAATTAATCGACTGTATAGTTTGCAACTCTGATTTTACCAAGAAATTCGTTGATCAAGAGTTTGGGGTTGATTCAGTCGTGCTTTATCCTCCGGTTGATGTTGCGAGCTTTAAGCCAGGGCAAAAGGAAAATCTTATTATTGGCGTTGGCCGTTTTGAGGAGACAATGCAAGCTAAAAAACAGGATATTTTAATTAAAGCTTTCAAGCAAATGGTTGACCAGGGATTAAAAGATTGGCGATTGGTTTTAATAGGGGGCTCACTGGGTGAGGCTAAGAGCAATTTGTTTTTAAGAAGACTTAAAGAGGCAGCGCGGGGATATCCAGTGGAGTTTTTAGTCAACGCTTCGTTCAAACAATTAAGAGAGCATTATGCCAAGGCAAAATTTTTCTGGCACGCTGCCGGCTTCGGGATAGAGGAAGAAAAGGAGCCTTGGCGGATGGAACATTTTGGGATTACTGCGGTTGAGGCCATGGCGGCTGGTTGCGTTCCTTTAGTAATGAACAAAGGAGGGTTAAAAGAAATTGTGCGACGTGGAATGGGGGAGAGGTGGGAGGAAGTTGAAGAACTGGTTAAAAAAACTGGGTGGCTAATCAAGAATAAACCCCTTTATGCTGACTATCAAAAAGCAGTTTTTGAGCAAGCTAAGGATTTTTCTAAAAATAAATTTTGTTATCGATTGGGGAAACTGCTCAAGGGCAGATGATCTGGCTTAAAAAGCCAGGGGTGGTTGTTTTCCTAATCTTTTTAATTATCTTACTTATTTTTTTCTACCCCTTTTTTTTCAAGGGCTTATTGCCTATTCCGGCCGATATTACGGTTGGAATGTATTATCCTTGGTTAGATTATAAATGGGGCTATTCAACTGGGGTACCGATTCAAAATCCACTTCCCTCCGATATTCCTTCTTTGCTTTATCCTTGGCGATTGCTGGTTATTCGAGCTTTTAAGGCTAAACAATGGCCATTGTGGAATCCGGGCTATTTTTTAGGTATGCCGCTGCTGGCTAATTTTCAATCAGCCGCCCTTTCTTTAAGCAATTTGTTTTTTGTTTTCTTGCCAGAGTCGTTGGCTTGGAGTTGGGGAGTGATTAGTCAATCATTTTTATCTTTACTTTTAATGTACGCTTATCTTAGGACTAAAAGTTTAAGTAGAATTTCCTGCTTATTGGGGGCAGTTATTTTTTCTTTTAGTGGCTTTAGCGTTGTTTGGCATCAATACAATGTTCACGGCTGGACAATGCTTTTTTTGCCGCTTATTCTTTTTTTAACTGATCGGTATTTTGAAACCAAAGAGGTATACTGGAACTTGCTTTTGAGTACGGCAATTGCTTTTCAAATCTTCGCTGGTTACTTGCCTTTGGTGATTTATAGCTGGTTGGTAGTGGGCCTGCTTCTCTTATGGGAGAAAAAAGTAGGGAAAAAGGGCTTTTGGATTTGGCTGGGGTTTGCTTGTTTGGGAATTGGGCTTAGTAGCATCCAGTTATTGCCAGGACTAGAACTCATTGGACTTTCAATTAGAAAAATTGATCCGTTAGTTGAAGCAAGCCAAGCTGGCTATCTGCCTTTATCTAATTTGATTACTTTAGTAATTCCTAATTTTTTTGGTAATCCAGCTACTAAAAACTACTGGGGCCAGGCTTTTTATGATAATTATGCTTTTTGGGTGGGCGGAATCCCTTTGATTTTAGCCTTCTTGGCCCTTTTTAATCGGAAAATAAAGCCAGTTGCTGTTTTTTGGTGGGGAATTTTTTTGCTGGGCTTAGTTTTGGCTATTAAAAACCCAGTTGGTATTTTTTTAAGCAAGGCCCTTTTTTTAGAGGGCGGGGTGGCAGCTAGGTCTTTATTTTTAGTTGATCTTTCTTTTGCCTTTTTGGCGGCTTATGGCTTGGAAGCACTGGTAAAGTCAGGTAAAAAAGATAAAAAGATTGTTTGGGCCCTGGGAGCAGGGATTTTATTTCTCTTTTTGAGCGGTTGGTTGGTTTTAAAAGAGGGCGTTGGCATAGTTGAGGGACGAGTGGCTTTTAGGAATTCGGCTATTCCCTTGGGGGCATTGCTGGTTTTTGGCGGGGGGGCGGGACTCGCGTTATTTTTTTCTAAAATTAAAAAGTATTTGGCGCCCTTAGTTTTGGTGTTAGTATTGTTTAGCCTTTGGTATCCGGCCCGAAAATATTGGTCTTTTGTGCCGGAGAAAGTAATTTTTCCTACCACGTCAGTGATAAATTTTTTAGTCAAGCAAAAAAAGCCTTTTCGTTTCGAGCCAACTAATGTCATTCCTCAAAACATGTGGCTTCCCTATGGATTGGAAACAGTCAGTGGCTATGATACGCTGCTTCCTAAAAAACAAGGAGAATTTCTTTCCCTGGTGGAAACCGGGGAAGTTCAAAAAAGGATTTCTCGAGTACACTTACTAAATAATTTTGATTCACCCTTGTTTCCTTTTTTAAACGTTAAGTATTTTTTAGCCAAAAAAGTCGATGAAAAAGGTATTTTTTCTTCAACTGGCAGCCCTCCGCCTGTTTTTACCGATTCACGATTTAGGTTAGTTTTTGAAGATGGGGCAACTCAAATTTATGAGGATTTGCAGGCAGGGAGCCGTTTTTGGTTGCTAGATGGAGAGGGGAAAATAATTAAAAAAAACTTTTCTATTAAAGTAAAAAAATACTCTTTTCAAGAAGAGGTTGTTGAGGTGGACGCTCCTCTTGATTCTACCTTAGTTGAGTCAGCTTCTTTTTATCCTGGCTGGCAAGCAAGTTTAGATAGCCGAAAAATAGAAATTAAAGAGAATGATTATGCTTTAAGGACCTATCTGATCCCCGAGGGGAAACACATTTTAAAAATTTATTATTATCCCGAAAGTTTTGCTTGGGGGTTAAAAATAAGCTTAATTAGCTTAGCATTAGTTTTTTTAATATTGATTTTTAAAATAAAAAGAACTGAAAACAAATGAAAAAAATAACTAAAACTAAAATGATGCCGTTTTTATTTTTTGTAACTCTTCTGGGGCTTTTCCTTGATTATGCTCAACCATTTGGAGTTTGGGATAGATGGCCACACTGCTCTTTGGCTTCCCTTGGGGCTATTGGCTATTGATAGGCTTAAGCAGCAGTTTCAATTTAAGTGGGGATTGGCTTTATCGCTGGCGGTTTTAATGGGTTTTTTAGGCGGTTATTTCCCTTTGGCTGTTTATAATTTTGGATTATTAGGAATCTATTCTTTTTTTCGTTCAGATTTTCGTTTCGGTTCTCGCTTTTGGTTTTTTTGCTTATTTCTTGTTTTAGGCCTGGGCTTATCGGCGCCTCAGTTTTTGCCTGGTTATAAGCTTAGCAAAAAAGTAATCAGGGAGGAGGTTCTTTACGGTGAGGAGAGTGGCGAGACCTATTTTTTACCAGGAGAAAATTTAATGATGATTTTTGCGCCTGATTTTTTTGGTCATCCAGCTACTTGGAATTTTTTTTCTAGAATCTATTATTCAGATAATGCTTCGGTTGGTTCAGTGGCTTTTGTTTTTTGTTCTTTAAGCTTGATTTTCTTGTTTTTCAAAAAGCTAAATAGGGCGAGGAAGAAAGAGTTTATTTTTTGGTGGCTGGTGGTTTTAACGCCCACAATTATAATGACTAATAATTTAATTGGTAGGGCGGTAAGGAAAATACCAGTAGCCTTTCTTTCTCGGGTTACGCCGATGAGAATGATTTGGGTAGTTGCTTTTGCTTCAGGCTTTTTTTTATTCTTCGGGAAGGGAAAACCAGATTATATGAAAATAAAGATGTTTTTCCTCAAATATTTTTTATAGAGAAGTATTGGGTTGAGAATAATTTGCAAGAGATAGCCGACCGGATGTTGGTTATTGATTTGGCTAAAGAAGCGGTTTTGGAGAGAAAAATAGGCGCAGTCAATTTGGGAATAGGGAAAATGGTTTGGTTTTAGTTAGCCGCTCTTATGACGAAGGCTGGGAGGCTTTTATTGATGGACAGAGAACTGAAGTTCTTCGAGCGGACATAAATTTAATGGCTCTTTTGATTCCAGCGGGGAAACATAAAGTGGAATTTAGATATTTACCCGACGGCCTTAAATTGGGTTTGGCTATTTCTGGTTTCTCTCTTTTATTATTAGTTGGTAGCGGGGTTTATTTGGTAAAAAACATCGCGGGAGGTGAATATTCTTGATCTGGTGATTTGTCTTTTTTCAACAAGGAAGTTGCCTATTTGTTTTGTTTCAACTACTTTTGATCTACTATTTTCCAACTGCCTGATAGCCTTGATATATTCTTCTGGAATTCCCGGCCCCGGTTCTATTATTAGAAAGTGAAAGTTGGTCTTTTCTTTTTTGGCAAATTCTATTTGGTCGCCAAAAACATTTACTTGAGTCTCTCCCCACCAAATTGGCATATAGCCGTATTCTTTTTTCCCGTGCCAATCGAAAAGGTAAGCCCAAGTAGTGTTAATAAATAGTGGATTAGTGATTGTATTTAGTCTGAATGGTTGGTTATCACTTTGTTGGTAGATCCAATCAATGGCTTTAACTTCATCTCCGAGGACTACTTTGTCTTGAACAGAAAACAAAACTTCACCCCTTTTGTTTTGAGATAGAATGTTATTTGCGTTACCAACAATAATTAAAAGTATTGCTAGAAGATAGAAAAGTTTCCAATTTTTTTTGTTAAATAATTTATCTATTAACCAAGAAGTAAGGATAATGGCTCCAATTCCAGCTCCGAGATTGATGAAAGTTCCACTTGTCCCTCCAAAAAAATGGAGTAGGATTGGCGAAATAACCCAAGAAACAAGGAAAATTAACTGTTTCTTTGTTTTGGTTTTTTTAGTCAGCTTAAGAGATAAGTAAATAGTAACTATCCCTGTTAGCCCAGCCAAAAAAAGATTAATTCCCCAAATGTTAAGGAAAAATATCGCATTGAATCTATCAAGATATTTCAGAAGCATTTCAGTAAAACTGCCGCCAAAATGGGATTGGGCTCCAAAGAATGAAAGTAGAGCTTTTGTTCCTTGAAACTTAAATTTTAATTCAGAGGCCATAAAAGGAAGAAAGGAAATAATGAAAGCAATGATTGTTAGGGCAGTTATTTTGAAAGGAATTTTTGGAATTTTTGGTCCTTTGATTATTAACCAAATAATTAAAAAAACGAATATTTGATAGATCATAAAAAACTCAAATTGAGTTGATAAGCCCCAGAAAAAAATGAGCAAAGGGAGAAGGGACAACTTTCCATTCAATAGTTTCCAAAACAGCCAAAAAGAAAGGGTAATAGTAATTAAGGCAGGGGCAGGGTTGGATAGCCAGCGGGCGTATTGGGTTGCTTCAAAAGAAAAAGCGTAAACAAGTGAAGCCATGAGGGCAATGTTTTCTTTTTTGAAAAGTGACTTGGTTAGGCCGTAGATCAGGAAGACACAAAAAGAATTTAGAATGATTAAATATGCTTTAACAGCCCAGACGTTGCCATTACTAAAATGATAAACAGGTGATATTAAGTACCAATAAAGCGGACCATGGTGCAGGCCGACAAAGTCAGTTCTCGGCCCTAATATCTTAATTGGGTCCGTGGTCCAGATTTCCCTTGCTTGAAAAGCATCTCTAGCCTGATCATAACCGAAGGTTAGAGCATTTTCAAAATAGATACAGCGAAGCAGTAGGGCAAGTAGAAATATCGTTATTAAGGGGATTTGTTTTTTTATAATACCATTATAGCAAATTGTTTTCGGTTTTAAAAAGAGTTAAAATTGATAAGATGGCGCTTAATGTTTCTGTTATTGTTCCTAATTGGAACGGGAAAAAACTGCTGGAAAAGAATTTGCCCCTGGTTTTTAAAGCTTTGCCTAGGGACTGCGAGGTAATTATTATTGATGATGGCTCGACGGATGGAAGTAAAAAAATGATCAATGACCAATGGCCAATGGTTAAATTAATTGCTAATAATAAAAACAAGGGCTTTGTTTATACTGCTAACCGGGGGGTGAAAGAAGCCAAGGGAGATTTTGTTGTCCTTATTAATACTGACGTAATTCCCCAAAAAGGATTTTTAAAGCCCGCTTTAAAACATTTTGAAGATGAAAAAGTCTTTGCTGTTTCACTAAGCGAGCAAGATTATGGTTGGGCTAAAATTTGGTGGCGGGGTGGGTTTATTCACATTGGCGATGGCGGTAAAAGCAAGGCCGCCCATATTTCCGCCTGGGCTTCGGGCGGCAGTGCTATTTTTAGAAAATCAATGTGGCGGAGATTAGGGGGTTTTGATCCGCTTTACGGGCCGTTTTACTGGGAAGATTTTGATATTGGGTTTCGGGCTTGGAAAAACGGTTGGAAAAT
>JGI24025J20009_10001398_pt1 | contig 18238 bp, 22 predicted proteins | sample Cruoilmetagenom3_FD_20009 | JGI IMG/M metagenome (IMG submission 20009) | reverse complement strand
GAGCCTCCTGTATCTGAACCAAGAGCCATAGTGGCTTCTCCACTAGATACAGCCGCTGCTGACCCTCCGCTTGATCCTCCGGGAATGGTTTTTAGATTCCAGGGATTATGCGTTATTTTAAACGCGGAATTTTCTGTAGAAGAACCCATAGCAAACTCATCTAAATTGGTTTTCCCTATAAAGATACATCCTGCTTTTTTTAATCTTTCTATTACTGTGGCAGAGTAGGGAGGATAAAATCCTTTGAGAATACGAGAAGCACAGGTAGTTTCTTTTCCTTTTATGCAAATATTATCCTTGATAGCAATAGGTATTCCAGTCAATGGTCCTGGCTTCTCTCCTTGAGAGAATTTTTTATCCCATTTTTTAGCTTCTTTTAAAGCCTCCTCTTTATTAAGAAAAAGAAAAGCTTTAATTTTATCTTCTACTTCTTCTATGCGCTTAAACAGAGAAGTAATTATCTCTTCTACAGAGATCTCTTTTTTCTTGATTAATTTGTGAAGCTGGTGTGCAGGAAGTTGATAAAGCTCCAAATTTTCCTCCTTTTTATCTGCTCACTATTGTTATCTATAGCACGGGGCTCGTCCCCCGCAGGCTCTAATACTCGCGGTTACCAATTTCTTTGTGCAAAAGTTAGTTTTTCAGCTTTGGGTAATTTTCTTTAGATACTCTACATCTTTTTTAAGAATTTTCCCTCTCTCTTTTTCAGGAAATTTACCTAAAGATTCATCTTCTACAGTAATATCTCCATTATACCCCGCTGTTTTTAAAATAGAAATTACTCGGTAATGGTCTATATCCCCCTCATAAATAGGGGCTACATACTGAGCATATTCCCATCCTATTTCTCTTTTAATTTCTCTCTTTTCCAAAGGATAAGAAATATTTTTAATATGAGTATGTTTAACATAAGGTGCAAAATGCTCTATAATTTGATAAACTTCTTTTAGAGGATAACCCCACCAGTAGAAATTACCTGAATCAAGGGTGATCCCTAACCTATCAGAATTTACTTCTTTGAGAATAGCATCCATAATTTCTTTCTTATTGGTTAAATTACTATGATTTTCTATCCCGAGACTAACTTTTTCTGTAGAAGAAAGAACTTGTTTAATTATATTGCCACAGCGCTGAACAAAGGGTTTTACTTGCTCTTCTTTAAAATGAGCAGATATATCAATTCTTATTGTTTCTATATTTAGCTTATTCGCTATATCGCAAGCCCTTTTCATCCACTTAATTTCTTCTTCTATGTTTTTGTTGGTAAAATTATTAGCCATAAGAAAAGCACATATTTTTATCTTGTTCTCGGAAGTTTTCCTCTGTAAAGCCTCTCTTTCTTTAGCTTGCCCAAGATGGAAAACTTTTCCTTCGAAACCCAAGAAATCAGAGGTCTGAAGATTCCTATCAATAACCAGCTCTACTGCAGAAGCTCCTAATTGCTTTAAACTTCCCCAGGGTTCTTCTTTCTTTAAATAGTGAAGCATTACATCTCTAACAGCTACATACATTTTCTCCTCCTTTTACTTTCCTATACAAAATTGAGAAAAAATTTGTCCTAAAATGTCTTCAGTAGATACCTCTCCGGTAATCTCTCCTATTCTCCTTACTCCCTCTCTTAAATCAAAAGCTACTAATTCCAGAGGTAACTCTTCTTTAAGTGATTTAAAGGCTCTATCTACATTTTTTTTTACTTTTTCCAAAATCTGTTCCTCTCTTAAACTTATAGCGATAAGATCTAAATGAGAAGAAACTATTTCTTTGTTTACAAACTCAGCTATTTTCTGTTTAAGTTTTTCTATATTAATTTCCCTGGTAGCAGAAATTTCTACTATCTTTTTCTCGGGGAAAAAATATTCCACTTTTTTCTTTTCAAGCCTTTGGGGAAGATCAATCTTATTAATAATTAATAAAGTTTTCTCTCTCTTCACTTTTTTAAGGATAGCTATATCTTCCTGATTTAAAGGAGAAGATCTCTCTATCATCAACAATATTAAATCTGCTTCTTTAATTTTCAAATGGGTTCTCTTTACTCCTTCTATTTCTATTCTACTCCTAACTTTTCTTAACCCTGCAGTGTCAATAATTCGCAAAGGGAAACCATCTATATTTACCATCTCCTCAATAGTATCCCTTGTAGTTCCGGGGATAGGAGTAACAATAGCTCTTTCCTCTTGAAGAAGAGTGTTTAAAAGGGTAGATTTACCGACATTTGGCTTCCCTACAATTACTGCTTTTACCCCTCCTTGATAAATTCTTCCCTCTTTACCCATCTTTAGCAGAGATATTATCTCTTTCAAAATTTCTTTAAATTTTTCTTTTTTCTCTTTTTCAGTTAAAAAGCTTATACCCTCTTCCGGGAAATTTAGTTCTGCTTCTATTAAAGATAAAAAATTCACTATTTTCTCTTTAAGAGAATAAATTTTCCGGGAGAGTCCACCTTTCAGTTGATTTAAAGCTATTTTTAATGCCTTTTCTGTTTTTGCCTGGATAACATTAAGGACACTTTCTGCCTGGAGAAGGTCAATTCTCCCTTTTAAGAAAGCCCTTTTAGTAAACTCACCAGGCTCAGCTAAACGAGCACCATATTTTAATACAAGCTCTAAAGTCTTTTTTAAAGGAAGAGGCCCTCCGTGGCAGTTAATTTCTACTATATTTTCTCTAGTATAAGTTCGGGGAGCGCGCATTAAACTGAGCAATACTTCATCTACTCTTTGTTTATTTTCAGGATCAATTATCCACCCGTAATACATTTTAAAAGAAGAAGCCCAATCTACTTTATTTTTCACTGGATATAAAATCTTTTTAGCAATAGGAAAAGACTTTTTCCCACTTATTCTCACTATACCTATTCCAGAATACCCTATTGGAGTAGAAATGGCCGCAATAGTATCCTGAAAATTCATTTTTTCCTCTTTCCTGTAGATTTAACTGATACAGGGGTCATCTTTCTATTAATAAGAATTTGCTGGGAAAGAGAAATTAAAGTAGAGGTGAACCAGTAAATCATCACTGCTGAGGGGAGTTGCCATAAAAAGACGATAATAAGGATAGGGAAAAATGTCATCAATTTACCCAATCCTCCTTGATCTGTTTTTACCTGAGATTTTCGGGAAAGTAATGATTGGGATATCATTACTCCCCCGACCATTAGAAGCAAAGGGATATCATAGCTTCCTAAATCTTTTATCCAGAGAAAAGAAGGGTTATCCGAAAAATTAAACCCCAAAATCGCCCTATAGAGGAAGATTATAATAGGAAATTGAATTAGCATGGGGAGGCATCCGCTCAGGGGATTAACCCCATATTTTTTATATACTTTCATTGTTTCCATTTGTAATTTTTTGGGGTCAGCTTTAAACTTTTTTTGAATAACTGCTATTTCTGGTTGAACAACGCTCATTTTATGCATAGATTTAAATTGCTTATAAGTCAAAGGGAAAAGAATCCCATAGATAAGGAGGGTGAGAAGGATAATAGCTAGACCATAGCTGTGAGTAAAACTGTAAAAGAAAATAAGAAGCTTAATTAACCCTACGGAAAGATTACCCCAAAAACTAAGATTAGCGGCACGGGTAAGCTGATAATCTTCTCCAATAGCTTTTTCAATTTCCATATTAACCAATCTCAGTTCAGAATAATTTTGAGGGCCAGCATAAATCATCCATTTACTTTTAATTTTACTATCTTTAAATCCGAAAAAATTTGGACCAAATATTCCTTCCCGGGGATGATTTAAAGAAGCAAGTATCACTAAAAGATCTCTTTTTTGACGAATCCCCAACCAGCTTATTCCTCGTCCGTAACTTGAACTGATCCCTTGTTTTTCCTCTTCAAAGAGAATCCCTTTATAAAAAGCTAATTGCTCTTCATCACCCCACTTTCTTTCTATTCCTCCTTGCCAGCTAAGCTCATAATAACTTCCTGTAGGCAATCCTTCTGTAGAAATGGTAACGAGCCCATAATATCCCTGCATAGAAAGATTAAGAGTTTTAACTACTTTATAACCTTTGGCTTTATCTTCCCAGAGGAAAGCAATTTCTTTTTTCTCCTGGTCAAACTTGACATTGAATCTCTCTTTATTTAAATCTATTATCTCTTTTTCAGGAAGGAATAACTTTAAACCCAGGCAAGGGATATCTTCTCTCACCAATTCTTTTTTAGACTGTTTAATGAACCAGGATTTAATCTCTCCTCCTTCAGGGATACAAATTACTTTTGTCTGGTTATTCTCCAGAATAAGTTCCTCTCTTTCCTTTTCAGTTTCTAAAGGTGCCCGTGCCTCTTCCCCTGAGGGAACAGAAGGAGTTATCTTCTCTGGAGGAGAAGGAGCGCGCGTAAACGCAAAAAGATTATAAATTATAAGCACCAATGCCGACAAAACAATAGCCCAGATAATATTTTTTCCCATCTATTAACCTCTTTTTTATTTTCTAGAGGACAGGATCATATCCCCCGGGGTTGAAAGGATTGCACCTTAATATCCGTTTTATCCCCATCCAACTCCCTTTTTTCAGTCCATACCTCTGGATAGCTTCAAGAGTATATTCTGAGCAAGTAGGATAAAATCTACAATGAGAAGGGAAAAAGGGAGAAATATACCGCTGATAAAAAATTATTAATCCTATTCCTATTCTTTTAATTTCCATCTTTTTAAATCTTTTATTTAAATTTTTTTTATTATACCTTATTTTACTTTCCTTTGTCAACTTTTGCGATTAATGTCATTTAGAGGGATAAAATTGTTATGAGAAGCGCAGGTGAGGAAATGTGCCTGTTATTGCGAGACAAAGATGGAGTGATCTTATAGCCTTTTTCTTTTAAGGTTAATACCTCAATAATCTTTTCTTCTGGATCTACAATCCAGTATTCTTGTACACCATATTGGGCATAAAGTGTTCTTTTATAAGTTCTATCCCTTTGGGCTGTTGCCGGAGAAAGAATTTCTATTACTAAATCCGGTGCTCCCCTGACTTCTTCCTCGGTGATAACATAAGAGCGCTCCCTAGAAACAAAGAGAATATCTGGCTGAATAACATTATCACCAAGATGGACATCTAAAGGAGCATAAATAATAGTTCCTAAATTCTTCTTCTGTATGAATTCTCGCAAAATGAACTCAAGGTTTCCTGAAATGCTTTGGTGTTTAAAATTTGGTGAGGGAACCGTAATTAACTCTCCTTCCATAAGCTCATAGCGATTGGTCTCGGACTCTGGTAAACTCTTATAATCTTTATAAGTAAACTTAATTTTGGTATTTACACTCTCCATTAATTTCACCTCCTTAAATTCTCGTGATCATTATAATAAGATAGGTCTTTGCGTCAAGAAGACTTCGTTTAAACCACCTTAATGCCAAACCTTGCTTGTGATTTGACGCGAGAGACTTTGACAAAAGCAGAAATTCAATCTATAATTTTAATTGTCATGAACACTGGCCATCAATGGCCGATTTTAAATCCAATAAGAATTAACTAATATTATTGCGAATGCTCGATCGAGTAAGTTACCAGTCAGACCTATGAAACAAAAGATTGCCATATTAAATTAAAAGGAAAATTGGATTATAATTTAAGGAGAAAGGAGGAGGATTAAAAATGCATCACATAAAAGAAGTTAAGCCACTTCCAGATTTTAAGGTCTGGATAAAATTTTCTGATGGAGTTAATGGAACTGTGGATTTATCTAACTTGACTGGAAAAGGTGTTTTTTCTAAATGGAATGACAAAGAGTATTTTAATTCGGTTTATGTCGATTCTGAAAGTCATACCATTGCCTGGCCTGGCGGGATTGATTTATGCCCAGATCTATTATATACAGAAATAATGGGAAAAGATATTGAATCTTTCTTAACGGCAGATGTTTCTGATAGCTTATAGTAACAAAAAAGGGAAAAAGAAATGCCCGAAATAAGCAGATTTTATGGAATAGTAATTTACATTTTTTATAGAGAACATCAACCACCACATTTTCATGCTGTTTATGGTGAATACGAAGCTTTAATTGTTATTGATAGTTTAGCGGTTTTATATGGTCATCTTCCTCCAAGAGCTTTGGGATTTGTCATCGAATGGGCGACTCTACACCAAGAACAATTACGAAAAGTTTGGCAGCAGGCAATGAACCATCAAAATTGAATAAAATAGAACCATTAAAATAGACAGATATGGAACTCAAAGAATATTAAAAAGACAGCAGTGCGTAAAAGATTTTTGACTCTAAAAAACTTCGGTGAGATTATAATGCGGAGTTCTGGAAGAAAAGAGATATATAAAACAAAGTTAGTATTCTGTTGCCAACCAGATAATGATTTATATAAAGTAATGATTGAAAATGGGTACCTATACCCAGGATTTGATTTAGTTTCTGAGGCTATTGACAAAGCATCTGAGGGCGATGGGATACTCATTTTAGCTGATGAATATCCAGATAAAGGAATAAAAGTTAATTCAGAATTACTAAATAAAGCACTTGCAAANCNCCTTCGATTATATATAGAATATCCAGCTACTATTGATAATCTTTCTTTTGATAAGCCTAAATTAATAAAATGGGAGCGGTGTGTAATTAGTTCAGATTTTTTCGGTGATGAGCTTGAGAAGATGAGGATAATCGTTACTCATGACTGTCATGTTATCCCAATGAAGAGTGATAATCCTCATATTGTAGCCGCTCGGGTTGCTGGTTTTAACAGAGCCGTATTTGGTCTTCCTGAAAAGATATATCCTATTTTATTTTTTTATAAACCTAATATTCTTCTTTCAACAACAAAATTAAGTAACTTTGTCAGTGGTAGGTATAGTCCAAAAGATGCCTGGCGGATTATTTGGGCAAAGATTCTTACCTGGATAAGTGATAGAGAAATAGCCCCTACTTTTAAATGGATACCAACGGTCAGACCAATATATGGACCGAACGATAAGCTACCCCAGGATTTTGAAAAAAAGGCATTTGATAAAGCTATCAAATGGTTTTATAAATCAAGATTACTTGTTAACCTAGCTTTTGAGAAACAAATTAAGAGGACAATGGCGAGAGTAAAAGGGACAGACGGAGTTGGTCCTCTTCCGCCAGATGATATACCTATAGGTGATGGAAAAAATGGAATATCAGAAGGATATAGTGCAAAGATTTACTATGATGGTAGTCAAGAGCAAAGGTATACTCGAAGAAATGATTGCATTGGTGAATCAGCAATGGCAATAGCTTTTGATTGGAAAATCAATCATAGAGAAAAAAGTAAAGAGATTGCTAAGAATCTTTTAGATTATATTTATTTTATCTCAGATTTTCGCAAAGGTCCCCGCAGTGATCCTGAACATCCAGCTTATGGTCTAATTTCTTGGTCAGAAGGTGCTTTAGACACTTATTATGGAGATGATAATGCCCGTTCTATTTTGGGGACATTAGCCGCAAGTGCTTTGCTGAATTCTGATAAGTGGACCAAGGAATTATTAGAAGCAATTCTGGCTAACCTGCGAACAGCAGGAAAGTATGGTTTTCGTCATAACCGTCTTGAAACTAGCGAACTTGAAAAAGAAGGATGGCGTAAGTTTAATGAAGAAGAATATATTGAATATGCCCCTCACTATCAGGCATATATATGGGTATGTTATCTTTGGGCTTATTATAAAACTAATTATAAACCTTTTTTTGATAAGGCTGAAACTGCTATTCGTATGATAATGAAAACTTATCCAGAAAAATGGCACNGGACAAATGGAATTGCCCAGGAAAGAGCACGAATGCTCCTTCCTTTAGCCTGGTTAATTAGAGTAAGAGATAANCAAGAATATCGTGATTGGCTTTATCTTATAGCTAATGATTTACTTAAAGACCAACAACCCTNTGGAGCAATTAGAGAAAGTATTNGTAAAGTANGCTTTGGTAGTTATGCTCCACCATCTTCCAATGAAGCCTATGGCACAAGTGAAGCTCCCTTAATTCAAGAAAACGGTGACCCTGTAAGTGATATGCTTTATACCAGTAATTTTGCATTTATTGGTTTGCATGAAGCTAACGCCGCTATTAATGATGAAGAATTAAAAGAGAGAGAAGATAAGCTTGCTGAATTTCTCTGTAGAATTCAAATTAGTTCCAATATTCATCCTTATCTTGATGGTGGCTGGTACCGTGCATTTGATTTTGATAATTGGGATTATTGGGCAAGTAGTAGTGATATTGGTTGGGGTGCCTGGTCCATTGAATCTGGTTGGACGGAAGGCTGGATTGCAGGCACATTAGGAATGCGTCTGCAAAATACTTCATTATGGGAGATAATAAAAGATATAAAAGTAAAAGAAAAATTCTTAGAGATAATTAAATTAATGAGTTAGATGCATCAAAGCATCAATAATAAAGAAGAAAAAAATCGTAAAGATAAAGGTAAATATAAAATGCCTAATTGGGGTTTTGCAGATGATTCAATTGCCTTGCTTTCAGTTGCTTCTTATAAGGAATTTATTCTTCCTTATTATAAAAGACTCGTAGAGGAATTTAGTGATGGAGGGCATATAAAAATACATTTTTGTGGAGATGCAACGCACCTTTTTAAGTTCTTAAAAGAGGAGTTAAATGTTTACTCCTTTGATACAGGATTCCCTGTTGATTTTGGAAAATTACGTAAAGAATTAGGCCCAGAAGTTGAAATATATGGTGGGCCTAATATAATGCTGTTGAAAGATGGACCAGCCACTGCTATAAAGTCTGAAGTTGAAAGAATTTGTAAGTCTGGAATTATGGAGGGCAGAAGATTTGTCCTTCGAGAGGGAAATAATCTTGCTCCCTGTACCCCTATAGAACATATTGAGGCAATGTATGAAACTGGGAAGGAATTTGGATATTATGAAACAAAGTAATATTTTAGTAAAGAATGTATTAAGAGGCATAAGATGACCGGGAAAGAGAGAATACTTTGTGCATTCCAACATAAAGAAGGAGACGGAGTTCTTATTAATGTATGGAATGACTATGGAAAATATAAAAATCTCACTTAAATTATAAAAATGGAACTTACCAAAGAAGATATTAAAAGAGGATTAAGAAAGTTAGAACTGAAGAAAGGAGATGTAGTTTTAGTTCATTCTTCTTTGTCCAGTTTTGGTTATGTAGTAGGTGGGGCTAACACAGTGATAGATGCTCTCTTAGAGACTGTTGGACATAAAGGAACTGTTGTGGTGCCAACTTTGACGGGTTCGGAGAAATTGTCAGTAAGCAATCCGCCCATATTCGACCCTGAGAACACTCCGTGCTGGACAGGGAAAATTCCTGAAACTTTCAGAAGAAGAAAAGAAGCTATAAGAAGTCTTCATCCTACTCATTCCGTAGCTGCTATAGGGGAAAAAGCAAAATATTTAACTAAAGATCATGGAAGAAAATCCATGACTCCTTTAGGAGAAGATAGTCCTTATGGTAAATTAGCAAAATTAGACAATAGTTATATTCTTTTCTTGGGTGTTACTTTGGATTGCTGTACTATGTTTCATTATGTAGAAGAAGTAGCAAATGTCTCTTATCATATGCAAAAAGAATTTGTAGAGGCTAAAATTATAAAAAATGGGAAAACAAAAAAGGTAAAAATTAAAATTCATGCTTATGGTATACCAAGAAATTTTACCCGCATGGGACCAAAATTTATTAAAACTGGGATTATGCGATTAGGAACAATTGGAAATTCTACAGTTAGATTAGTTAAAGCTAAAAACATGGTAGATCTCACTTTAAGAGCTTTGAAAAGAAATTCTAAGATTTTATTAGCTAATGAGGAGAAACAAAATTGAAGAAAGAGAAACTAAAAATAGGTATAATTGGTTGTGGTGGTATTGCCAGAGCACATATTAATGGATATGCCCAAAATGATAATGTTGAATTAATAGCTTTCTGTGATCTAAAAGAAGATAATGCTCAACAAAGAGCCAATGAATTTAAAGGAAGAAGTTATACTGATTATAAGAAAATGATCTAAGAGGAAGAACTTGACAATATCCCATAATTGGATTAATATAGAAATAAAATTGTAAATTAACAAAGGAGATTAATGTGAGCACCCAAAAAAGAACTCATGTTGTAGTATCCGAAGAATTAGTAAAGGAGATAGACAGGCTTTCAGGAAAAAGAAAACGTAGTTGGTTTATAACTCAGGCTGTAAGAAAAGAGATACAACGGTTAAATTTTCTTAAAGCGGTGAAGGAAACAGCAGGAGCCTGGAAAGATGAAGATCATCCTGAATTTAAAAAAGGAGTAGATAATTGGGTAAGAAGTTTACGGGAAGAAGATGAAAAGAGATTAAAAAAGATAATATAATGGCTAAATATTTATTAGATACCACTGCAATAATTGATCACCTACGAGGTAATAAAAAGGTAAATTCTCGTTTAGAAGAAATTGGCCAGCGAGGTGATATTGCTGGTTGCTGTTGTATCAATATTACTGAAACTTATGCTGGCATGAGGGAGAAAGAAAAAGAGAAGACAGATAGGTTCATTGAAAGCCTTTATTATTTCGAAGTAACCAGGAAGATTGCTAAATTAGCTGGAGAACTAAGGCAAAAGTATATTAAAGAAGGTGAAACATTAGCTACTACTGATGTAATCATTGCCGCTACAGCTATAACCTATAATTTGACACTCCTTACAAAAAATATTAAACATTACCCCTTTCCCAGGTTAGGAATCGAAGAAGTTTAACTATATCTTAGTAAATTATGGAAAAGTTTTTCTCTAAAAAACTTCGCTAAGCTTAATGCGAAGTTCTGGAAGAAGAGATAAAACTATGAATAAAGGGCTGATTCAATTTCCCCTATTACTTCTTCTTTTATTTTTCTTCCTTTAAAAAGAATAGCTAAAAGAATATCTTTTTTTTCTTTTTTAAATTTTTCATCCTTAATAGATTTTAAGTTGATATTTACATTGAAGGCTGCGCTTCTTAAAGCTGTTTCTGCTAATAATACTCCCACCCCAATATCACTGTTTAAATGAGGATTGCTTTTACCTAAGAGTCTCCTGGCTAATTTTATTATTTTTAAAGAATACTTAGCTGTTTTAAGAGGGGTGAGAGTAATTTCCTTTAAAATTTCTTGAGACGCACTTTTATTATTTCGGTCTCTATTAGAAAACTTCAGGTAGTCTTTGATATCCTCTTCCACTAATTTAGATAATTCAGTTTTTACATCTTCTACTTCCCGAAGAATATCTTTTACTTCTTTCTCTACATCTTTATATTTCCTCTTACCTATGGTAAAGTTTGCTACCATACAAAGAAGACTGGCTCCCAGTGTTCCTACTAATGCAGCTACACTTCCTCCTCCGGGAACCGGGGTTTTAGAGGAAGTATCTTTAATAAATTCTTTTAATGAGCTATTTAAGTATATTTTTTCCATTCTTTTTCTCTATGCAATTGATAATTTCTTTTTCCGTGATAATATAGTTCATTGGTATATCATAAGATTGCGTAGGAACAGCCCCTACCAATTGTAGTTCAAAAGCAAGGGAAATTAAGTTAATCTTAGAAGATAGTTTTCCTAAGAATCTATCGTAAAATCCTTTCCCAAAACCAATTCTATTACCTTTTCTATCAAAAGCAATTCCCGGAACTATTATTAGATTAATAAGATTTAAAGAAAAAGGGCGATAAAAATCTTTTGCTGGTTTTAAAATGTTCCATTTCCCCCTAATAAGTTCTTTATCATAATCCTTAAGCTCTGAAGGGAGGATTTCTCTTTCTTTAAAATTAACAAAAGGAATAAGTACTGTTTTTCCTTTTTTTAAACTTTTTTTTATCATTTCCCGAGTTTGCACCTCATCTTTAAGGGCTAAGTAAAAGAGAACTACTTTTGCTTTCTTAAATAAAGGGAAGAGAAAAAGATTTCTCTCAATTTTTTTACTTTTTTTCTCTATTTCAAGAAAAGATTGAGCACGGCGAAGAGTTAAGATCTTTCTTCGCAAAAGATTTTTATTCGAGATTAGCGTGTTTATTTTTCATCTCTCCTTTTGTTATCTCCATTTCCTTTATCAAAGAAAGAATAACTCCTTCTAGACAAAGAAACAGCGATTGTTCAAATAGGGAGCCAGGAGGTTGTTTTGTATTAAATTTCTCTGCAGGAATCTGGATAACCAGGTCAGCAATTCTACCCAGAGGTGAAATTTTTAATGAGGTTAAAGCGCAAACAATTGTTCCCTTTTCTTTAGCTAATTTAGCAAACTCTCTTGCCAGATATTTTTCTCCGGAGGAAGAACAAACGATTAAGAGATCCCCGTTCTTTATGCCAGGAGTGATGGTCTCTCCTACTACATAAACCAAGAAACCCAGATGCATTAATCTCATAGCAAAACATTTAGCTATAAATCCACTCCTTCCCTGTCCGAGAACAAATATTCTCTTTGCTCCTTTAATTATTTCTATAAATTTTTTTACCTTTTCTTCATTTATCAAAGAAAGACTATTCTTTACTTCTTTTATAATTAGATTTATTTTTTCTCTAAATTTCAATGGACCGCTCCTTGATAAAAGAAGTTTTACACTTATATTAAAAAAGGACAGCCTCGATCAGTCTTAAAGATTAACCAGGGCTGCCCTTGTTGAATAATTACGTTACTTTTATTAATTCCTTTGCTTTATCTACTGCAGAAGCAGCATCAGGAGCATATCCATCAGCTCCTATTTCATCAGCATAACTCTGGGTGACGGGGGCACCCCCAATCATTATTTTTACATCCTTTAATTCAGATTCTCTTACCGCGTCAACAACATCTTTCATAGAAACCATAGTGGTAGTAAGTAGAGCAGAAAGACCGATAATTTGGGCTTTTTTCTCTTTAGCAGCTTCCACAAATTTTTCAGGAGATATGTCTACACCAAGGTCAACTACTTCGAAACCTCCTCCTTCAAACATCATTCCTACCAGGTTCTTTCCAATATCGTGAAGGTCTCCTCTTACCGTACCTATGACTACTGTCCCCAGGCCCTTAATATTCTTTTCTATTAAAATAGGTCTTAAAATTACCATCCCTGATTTCATAGCTCTGGCCGCAATAAGAACCTCGGGTACATAAAACTCATTATTCTTAAACTTTACTCCTACTACATTCATTCCTGCTATCAATCCCCCATTGAGAACCTTTTCTACATCCTGCCCTTCATTAAGTGCTTTCTCTGTTAACTCTTTTACCCCGGGAGCATTTCCTTCAATAACGCCGTCAGCAATTTTCTTTAAATCTACCATTTTCGCCTCCTGTTAAATATTGTTAATATTATATACAACTCTTTTTTTAAGTCAAGGATATCTCGGGATTCAGAAAAATTGAAAGTAAATTAGATTTCAAGCGACTTTCGGGAGAAATAAAAGAGATATTATCCATTCTACCGTGAACGCACTCCTAAAAATTCGTAATTATTTTACACTATGATGAGTTTAGGTTAGTCTAAAAATCCCCTTGGTGGGTAGGTTCTATAATGTTTCAGACCTTATGGGACTAAAAAAAGAAATTAATTTGTCACAACTTCGACTTGAGATCTCCTCAAAAATAAGTATAATAAAAGAAGAAAAGTTCTAATTTTGATAATAAAATTATAAATGGGGATAGTTTTAAAAGAAATTTTACAGGTTATTCTGATAACTATGCAGGGTTGTCATCTTTTCTAGAAAAAATTTTGGGGGGGAGAAGATAGACCTCTTCACTAATGAAATGATTAGTCCTTATATAAAACCATATATTATCAAGGAGATTAAATATATTGAAGCAATCTAAACCCTTTTTAGAGTATATTTTGGATGAAACAATATATCTTCTACAAAAAAGAATATCCGTACATAAGCTGGAAGAAAATGGCAGGACTAAGAGATATCCTTATACACCAGTATTTTGGAATTAATTATAAATTAGTCTGGAATTGACGCGAGAAATTGACAGAATAGACATCTATGGTAAGATAAATCAAAAATGAGGGGAAAAAGCTTAAAAAAATTTTACATTACTACTCCTATATATTATGTTAACGCACCTCCCCACTTAGGGCATGCTTATACTATTATTGCCGCCGATGTTCTTGCCAGATACAAACGGTTAAAGGGGTATAAAGTTTTCTTTTTAACAGGAACAGATGAGCATGGAAATAAGATTGCTCAGGCTGCAAAAAAAAGAGGAATTAAACCTATTGAACTTGCCGACAAAATGGCCTCTCGCTACCAAAAACTCTGGGAAAAACTTCACATTTCTTATGACGATTTTATTCGCACAACCCAATCCCGTCACATTAAAGTAGTAAAAAATGTTTTCCAAAAACTTTATGAGCAAAAGGACATCTATAAAGGAAATTATGAGGGATGGTATTGTGTCCCCTGTGAGAGTTTCTGGCTAAAATCACAGTTAAAAGAAGGAAATCTCTGCCCTGATTGTGGACGTAAAGTAGAAAAAATAAAAGAAGAGTGCTATTATTTTAATCTTTCCAGATATGAAAAAAGACTCTTTGACTACATAGAGAAAAATCCTGATTTTATTCAGCCCCCTGCTCGCCGAAATGAAGTTATAGAATTTATTAAAAGGGGATTAAGGGATGTTTGTATCACACGTTTAAACTTAGAGTGGGGAATNNCCTGNCCNNTAGANNAANAACATACTATTTATGTGTGGACNGACGCNTTNCTTAATTATATCTCTGCATTNGGATATTCTCTGGATGGAGAAAAATTTTCCTTATTTTGGCCCGCAGATATTCATCTGTTAGGTAAGGATATCATAAGATTTCACTGCATAATCTGGCCTGCTCTTCTTATGGCCTTAGGGATAAACCTTCCTCATCATATTTTTGCTCATGGATGGTGGAAAATCAAGGGAGAGAAGATGTCCAAATCAAAGGCTAATGTAATTGATCCTCAGGAATTAGCGCAAAATTATGGGACAGATGCTCTCCGCTATTTTCTCTTAAGAGAAATCCCTTTTGGTGAGGATGGAAATTTTTCTATGGATGCTTTTATTAAGCGGATAAATAGTGATTTAGCAAATGATCTCGGAAATTTATTAAACAGAACTCTTCCCCTTATAGAAAAATACTCTCAGGGGAAAATCCCTCCTTATTATGAACAAAGAGAAGAAGATATAAAATTAAGAGAAAAAGTAGAAAAAGTTTTCCCCTCCTTTGATGAAGAAATGGAAAAAGCTTCTTTTTCAAAAGCTCTTTCCTTAATCTGGGAAATAGTAAAATCAGCTAACCTCTATATAGATAAGTCTTCTCCCTGGAGAGAAGCTAAGGAGAAAGAAGGAATTAAACATTCCCATACAGTTTTATACAATCTTTCCGAAACTCTTCGTTTACTTGGACTCCTTCTTTTTCCCTTTATACCTCAATCAGCAGAAAAAATGTGGAACCAACTGGGAATTAAGGAAAAATTAGAAGAACAAACTTTTGATAAAGCTAAAAAATGGGGTTTTTTAAGTGTGGGAACAAAAATAAATAAAGGAGCACCGCTCTTTCCCCGAATACAAAAATGAGATTAAAAGAAGAGACAGAATATATCTGTAATAAATACAATTTTATCCCTAAAAAAGAATGGGGGCAAAATTTTCTCATTGACCGAAATATCCTTAAGAGAATAATCCAAACTCTTAATTTAAACAAAGAAGATATAGTGCTTGAAATAGGAGCAGGAACAGGCATTCTTACAGAAAGACTAATCCAGGAAGGAGTAAGAGTAACAGCCATAGAAATAGATAAAAAACTATGTAAAATATTGAGAGAGAAGTTTAAAAATATTCCCAACTTAGAAATAGTTGAGGAAGATATAGAAAAATTCTTGAGGGAAAAAAAATTTAGTAAAGAGAAATCAGTTAAAGTAGTAGGGAATCTTCCTTACAGAACAGCTTCCTCTATTCTGTTGACTTTAATAGAAAAAGAATGGGCTGAATTTATGGTAGTAATGGTGCAAAGAGAAATAGGAGAAAGACTTTTGGCTAAACAGGGTGATAAAAAAAGAGGCACGGTAACTATTTTAGCTAACTATTACAAGAAAGTATCTCGGGTAATTAATGTCCCCCCTCAGGCTTTTTTTCCTCCTCCGCGGGTGAGTTCTACTTTGCTTAAAATAGAAAAAAAAGAAAGAAATGGAGTAAAAGACAAAAATAAATTTCCTCTTATAGTAAAAGCATCTTTTTCTTCTCGCAGAAAAACACTGGAGAATTCACTGAGCAAGGCATTGGGAATAGATAAAAATTTTCTTAAAGAAAAATTAAGCGAGATAAAAATTAATGGAAAAAGAAGGGCAGAAAATCTAAATATAGAAGAATTTATTAAGATAACTAATAGCTTATCTTAAGGAATAAAATGCCTCTTAATACTATAGAATGGATAGAAGGGAAAGTAAAAATTATTGATCAGACTAAGCTTCCCCATAAGTTAAAATACATTTATTGCGAGGATGTAGAGAGTTTGAGAGAAGCTATCTCTCTTCTTAGAGTAAGGGGAGCACCAGCTTTAGGGATTGCGGGAGCCTTAGGAGTATTATTAGGGACACAAAATTTTCAAACTAAAAATTATCCTGAATTTAAAAGTAAAATGGACAAAGTTATAGCTTATTTAAATTCATCTCGTCCTACTGCGGTTAACCTTTCCTGGGGTTTAGAAAGAATGCTTAAGTGTGCGGAAAAGAATAAAAATAAAAGTATAGATACAATCAAAAAATTACTGAAAAAAGAAGCTTTGCAAATAATAGAAGAAGATAAGAAATGCAACCGCTTAATTGGTCAAAATGGAGCTTCTATTATTAATAATGGGGATACTATTCTTACTCATTGTAATGCTGGAGCTTTAGCTACGGCTGATTATGGAACCGCCCTGGGGATTATCTATAGAGCCAGGGAGGAAGGGAAAAAAATAAGAGTATATGCGGATGAAACTCGTCCTCTTCTCCAGGGAGCGAGACTTACTACCTGGGAGCTTATGCAACAGGGAATTGAAACTATCTTAATTTGTGATGATATGGCTGGAGAAGTGATGAGAGAAAAAAAGATAAATAAAGTTTTAGTAGGAGCAGATAGGGTCAGTGCTAATGGAGATGTAGCCAATAAGATAGGAACTTATACTTTAGCAGTCCTATCAAAAGAAAATAAAATACCCTTTTATGTAGCCTGTCCTATTTCTACTATTGACTTTTCTCTTCCTACAGGAGAAAAAATCCCCATTGAGGAAAGAGATTCCTCTGAAGTAAGAGAATTTGGGGGAGAAAGAACTGCCCCTCTCAAGGTTAAAGTATATAATCCTGCTTTTGATATAACCCCAGCAAAGTTTATTACAGGAATAATTACCGAGAAAGGGATATGTAAATCTCCTTATGAAAAAACCCTGAAGGAGCTAATCCAATGAAAAAAGAGATAGATCTTAAACAGGTTAGATATATTGCTCATTTATCAAGATTAGAGTTAACACCTGAAGAAGAAAAAAAATTTACAGAGCAACTGGTAAAGATTCTCTCATATGTGGATAAATTAAGGGAAGTAGATACCAAAAATGTTCCTCCTACCTTTCATGTTCTTCCGGTAAAAAATATTTTTAGAGAGGACAAACTTCGCTCATCTTTATCTCAAGAAGAGACTTTATCTAATGCTCCTGAACATAAATATAATCAATTCCAGGTCCCACGAATAATCGGATAAGATAAATAAATTCTCTTTATTTTTGTTTTATCTTACTCAGGATTAAAAAGACAAAAAAAGATATAAAACAATTATATAAAGAGATAAAAATAAGGAAGACAGGGAATCCCTTTAAAAATGAGGAAATGTGAAAGATAGAAAGCCAGGAAGAGATAATAACTTCATTCAAAATAGAAACTAATCCTACTATTATTAAAAAGAGAAAAACATTTTCTCCGTAGATTTTATCTCTAACCTCACCTACCAGAAATCCTGATAAAAGAAGGGCAAAAGCATTTAATCCTAATAAAGGAGAAAAGAGAATATCTTTTAATATTCCTATAATAAAACCTACTATTAAACCTTCCTTCCATCCTTCATTCCAGGTCCAGAAAATAAGTAAAATTAGAAGGAAATCAGGCCTTATTCCTCTAATTTGAATCCATTCTCCTAAAATTAGTTGGGTAAAAACGGCAAGAGCTAACAGAAGAACAAAAATAACTTTTTTCTTCATTTTTTGTTATTATTCAGCCACTAATTATCACCAATTACCACGAATAATTATTGAACAAATTATTTTATATAATAAACCTTTGAACAAGATTTCACTTTTCTTT
>JGI24025J20009_10001396_pt1 | contig 18254 bp, 21 predicted proteins | sample Cruoilmetagenom3_FD_20009 | JGI IMG/M metagenome (IMG submission 20009) | reverse complement strand
AAGCCCGCAGCAAAGAAACCTGCCGCTAAATAGGCCGGTTATCCAAGGCCCCTGTTGGCGGGCGCGTCTGCCCGCCTGCACCGTAGAAATACCTGCGTGGTTTGGATTGATTGACTCTGAAGCGGCGTGGCGGCACAAGCGGCGCAACACCGATATAAAGGGGGTCATCCATGAAAAAAGTCTATGCCAACGCCAACGAAGCGCTCGACGGGTTGCTTCATGACGGCATGTTGATTGCGGCAGGCGGGTTTGGTCTGTGCGGCATCCCGGAGCTGCTGTTGCAGGCCATCAAAGAGGCGGGCACCAAGAACATGACGTTTGCGTCCAACAACGCGGGCGTCGATGATTTTGGCATCGGCATCCTGTTGCAGACCAAGCAGGTCAGCAAGATGATCAGCTCTTACGTGGGGGAAAACGCTGAATTCATGCGTCAGTACCTGTCGGGCGAGTTGGAGCTGGAATTTACCCCGCAGGGAACGCTGGCGGAACGTATGCGCTCGGCTGGCTGTGGCATCCCGGCCTTTTACACCAAAACCGGTGTGGGCACTGTGATCGCCGAGGGCAAAGAGGAAAAAGAGTTCAACGGCGAGACATATATCATGGAAAACGGCATCTTTGCCGACCTGTCCATTGTCAAGGCGTGGAAGGCTGATGAAACCGGCAACCTGATTTTCCGCAAAACGGCGCGCAATTTCAACCCGCCCGCCGCGATGTGCGGCAAGGTCTGTGTGGCCGAGGTCGAGGAAATCGTGCCCGTTGGGTCACTGGACCCGGATCTGATCCACCTGCCCGGCATCTATGTAAACCGCCTGATCCAGGGCGATCACGAAAAACGCATCGAACAGCGCACAACGCGCCCGGCCGCATAAGGAGACTGTATCATGTGGGATCGCAATCAAATGGCCGAACGCGCAGCGCAAGAGCTGGAAGACGGCTGGTATGTGAATCTGGGCATCGGCATTCCGACGCTGGTGTCAAACTATATCCCCGAAGGCATCGAGGTGACGCTGCAATCGGAAAACGGCATGTTGGGCATGGGCCCCTTCCCCGTTGAAGGGACAGAAGACGCCGATCTGATCAACGCGGGCAAGCAGACGATCACCGAACTGCCGCAGACCGCCTATTTCGATTCTGCCACCAGCTTTGGCATGATCCGTGGCGGCAAGATCGCCATGGCGATCCTTGGCGGGATGGAGGTCGCTGAAAATGGTGATCTGGCCAATTGGATGGTTCCGGGCAAGCTCGTCAAGGGTATGGGCGGCGCGATGGATCTGGTGGCTGGCGTTGGCCGTGTGGTGGTGGTGATGGATCACACCAGCAAACACGGTGATTCCAAAATCCTCAAGGAATGCACCCTGCCGTTGACCGGCAAGGGCGTGGTGGACCGGATCATCACCAATCTGGGTGTTCTCGATGTCACCCATAACGGTCTGCATATCGAAGAACTGGCCCCGGGTGTTACCCGTGAAGAAATGATAGCCGCTACCGAAGCCACCATCGTCTGATCACCAGAACAGCCCGGGATGGCCTATTTCATCGCGGCAAACACACAGCCGTCCGAGATCAGCTCGGGCGGCGTAGCACACAGGCCCCGCGCCACCTGAAACGCCGCCAGCACCTTGGGCACGTAATCGCGGGTTTCGGCATAGGGTGGCACACCCTGATGATTGCGGATTGATCCTTCGCCCGCATTATACCCGGCCAGAACCAGTATCGGGTCGTTGTCGAATTCCTTCATCAGGAAATTCAGATATTTTACCCCACCCGCAATATTGTCGTCCGCCACCAGCCGGTCCGTCACCCCAAACCGTTCGGCCGTGGCCGGCATCAGCTGCATCAGCCCCGACGCCCCGGCCGAGCTGACCGCATCCGCCTTGCCCGCCGATTCAACCGCAATTACCGCCAGCACCAGCGCCGGGGACACGTTTGTACCGATGGTAGAGCGTAATATCGGAACGCCACGCGCGCGGGCGATATCCTGCATCGCCTGCAATCTTGGTGCCTTCACAGTGCCCGACGCATTCAGCGCCAGCAAAGCCGCGCCCAACCGCCCCGGCCCCGATCTTGTCATTTCGGGCGAAACCTTGTCCCAGAACCACGCATAGCGGCCTGGCTGATCAGGTGATGGTTTTGCCGCGGGTTTATCAGGATTCGCAGGTGTCTCTGCTTTTGCAAGGGGTTTGGGTTTTACAGGCCGGAGAACTTCGCTGGGATCAATCTGAACGGTGATCCGCTTTGCCGTGCCGGGTTTCGGTGGCTTGACTCGCTTTGCCGAAAATGTCGAAAGCGGCGATGCGGGATCAGCCAGAACCGGCCCGCACAGCAGAACGGTCAGGCCCAAAAGACCAATTGTGGAAATACGCAGGTACATCTGCTTGCCTCGATTGCTTTTTTTCACCACCCTCTTTGAAATCGGGCTTTCGCACCAGTAAAACGCGTCAAAATCTGACCATTTCGCCCAAATTGACGCCTATTTGCATCGAAATTCGCCTTGGATAGACGCCCCATTAGGTATTTTACTGTTTTTATTCAAATACTTACGTTAAAAATTCAGCAAGAGTTAAAATTGGGCAAACAAATCGTTTTCCGGTCCAAATCCTGCCACCAGCATCCGGCTATATACAGTCATACCACGACGGACACGGACCGAACGCGTTGAGAGAAATCGGTTTCCAAGGACGGCGCGGTGCAAAACAAAACTGATCCTTTGGAGGGACACACAATGATCAAATTTATCAAAAACTTCCGTAAAGACGAAGACGGCGCCGTAACAGTTGACTGGGTCGTTCTGACCGCTGCTGTTGTTGCCCTGGCCGGTGCGGCTTACACCTCGATCGAGGGTGGCGCGACCGCCCTTACAAGTACAACCGGTGACTTCATCAAAGCGCAAAGCCCAACCCAAGATCCAAGCTAAGTTATTTCCGATAGGTCTATGACCATCCTTGGCCGCACCCTGCTTGCAGGGTGCGGCTTTTTTATGCCCAATACCCCCTAATCGGTCCGGATACGCCCGCCCCAGTGTGATAGCCCTGCCTGTCAAAGCGCGCACCGCTGCCATGGAACACTGCGGACACAGCCAGGCGAATACACCGCCAGGCGCATTTTTCGCAAGACCTGCCACATTGCGACCATAATCCAACCCTCCTCCTTTGATTTACTGCCCTTATCGGGTTTTTTTTCTTTTATTTTTATGCGCTTATAATTTTTCTTCCCAATCCACCTTGAAAATAGGCACTTTGTTAACGTGCGTCAAATTACTGCCCCATTCAGAGGTTTAAATGCCTACATGCCGCGCCAGACAAGCCTGAAAGAGAGAGCAGGTCAAAACCAGATGGCGCGGGTAACGTAACCAAAACTGATCCTTTGGAGGGACACACAATGATCAAATTTATCAAGAATTTCCGTAAAGACGAAGATGGCGCCGTAACAGTTGACTGGGTCGTTCTGACCGCTGCTGTTGTTGCCCTGGCTGGCGCAGCTTACACCTCGATCGAGAGTGGCGCGACCTCCCTTACAAGTACAACCGGTGACTTCATCAAAGCGCAAAGCCCAACCCAAGATCCAAGCTAAAACTCAGGTTACAATTTACCAGTTATGAAGGCCACGTCTTTTCATAAAGGGCGTGGCCTTCTACCTCAAAATCAGCTGCCAATATTATGAGGTTGTCATGCTTAAGAACATTCAAAACTTTTGTCGCAGGGAAGACGGTGCTGTAACCGTTGACTGGGTTGTATTGACCGCTGCGGTTGTAGCCCTTGCCGGGGTTGCTTTCACCTCGTTGCAAACCGCTTCGGGCGGGCTGGGCAATTCTGTCGGAGACCATCTGACAAGTGTGGAAATCAACTAACTCTGACCTTTGCGGTCATCAGGGACCAAGCGCACTGAGCCACAGACAAGCCAGTCGCCGTCCCTGATTTCGACACAATTCTCACCTAAAGTTAAGCTTGCGGGGTGGAACAATTCACCAAACCGCCCCCGCCCAACGGTTGACGGGATTCGAGCAAGGAAAGGTAATCGCTATGCGTGCAGTATTCGGACTTGTGCTGATCGTCGGGGTCGCCCTCGCGGGTGGTGCCGTGATGATGGCAAAGAAATATATCTCGGCCTATCAGAATGAACTGGCCAAGGAACGGTCGGCCCGCCAGAAGGTTGTTCCGACTGTCGACGTCTTTGTGGCGACGGCCCCGTTGCGCTACGGTGAAACCCTGGACCGCGACGACGTGCGCCAGGTCAGCTGGCCAACAGATGCGGTGCCCGAAGGGGCGTTTATCGATATCGCCGTTCTCTTCCCGCCCGAAAGCAACAAAGACCGTTACGTTTTGCGCGCGATGGAAAAGGACGAGGCCATTATGGCCATCAAGGTGACCAAACCGGGCGAAGACGCCGGCCTGACATCGCAACTGGAACGCGGCATGCGCGCCTTTGCAATCCGGGTCGATGTGGCCTCTGGTGTGTCCGGGTTCCTGCGCCCCGGTGACCGGGTCGACATCTATTGGACCGGCAGCATCCGTGACACTGTAGAGGGGGCCCAAGGCGATATCACCCGCCTGATTGAGGCCGGTGTACAGCTGATCGCCATTGACCAAAGCGCTGGTGGCGACATGGAAAACATCACCATCGCCCGCACCGTAACGGTTGCCGCACGCCCCGAACAGGTGGCCGCATTGGCGCAGGCACAGACCTCGGGGCGCTTGTCGCTTTCACTGGTCGGTGCCGAAGACGATACGATTGCATCTGCAATCGAGGTCAACCAGCGCTCTTTGCTTGGCTTGGGCGAAATTGAAGCCGCCCCTGATCAGGTCCAACAAAAGGTTTGCACCATCCGGACCCGCCGTGGTGCCGAAGTTGTGGAAATTCCGATCCCTTGCACAAACTGATGCAATTTCAGGCTGTTACCCAAGAAATCGGGCGCGTCCAGAACGCGCCCGATTTTTTTATTGTTGCCCTTTATCCACATAAATTACGGACCTCAAACCATTGATTCTTGCAATAATTCTTCACCTAGCGCACAGTGGTCTCAAATCCGGGCAACAAGACCCGAATATTGAGGCGTGATCGGAGAGGCAGGTCACATGAAATTTGATCGTTTGGTAAAGGCAGCCCTTTTGGGGCTGACCATGGCTTGTTCACCTTTGGCTTTGACGGCCGGGGCAGATGAGTTGCGGGTGGTGAAAAAAGGGACGGCGGCAACGCTGGATGTCCCGATGAACCGCGCGGTGGTGGTGGAAAGCGACGTACCGTTTTCCGAACTCAGCATCGCCAATCCCGGTATCGCAGACATCTCTTCCTTGTCTGACCGCACAATTTACGTGCTGGGCAAATCGCCCGGCATAACCACATTGACCCTGCTTGATGCAACCGGACATCTGATCACCAATGTCGAGGTCAAAGTGGCCGCCGACGTGACCGAGTTCAAGGAACGGCTGCGCCAGATTTTGCCCGGCGAAAAAATCGAAGTGCGCACTGCAAATGATGGTATCGTGCTGTCCGGCGTTGTGTCCAGCACTGCTCGACTGCAGCGCGCGCTTGATCTGGCCGAACGTTACGCGCCCGAACGGGTTTCCAACCTGATGAGTGTGGGCGGTGTGCAGCAGGTCATGCTAAAAGTCCGTTTTGCTGAAATGCAGCGCACCGTGTCGAAATCGCTTAGCGCCTCGCTGGGCTTTGACGGCGGAACAAACTTTGGCGTCAATGGCGGCGCCGGTACCCTGAACAATCAGCCTGCCCTGTCCAATGCGCTGGCTGGCGATATCCCGGTTTCCAGCGACAATGTGGGCGCGATTCTGTTCGGCTTTAACGCCGGGTCCATGCAAGTGGGCCTGTTGATCGAAGCGTTAGAACAAAAAGGTGTCGTGCGCACCCTGGCTGAACCCAATCTGTCTGCCCTGTCCGGGCAAGAGGCCAAATTTCTTGCGGGCGGCGAATATCCTATTCCAGTGGCCCAGAAGGACGGGTTGTTTTCCATCGAATACAAACCCTTTGGGATTGAGCTGAAGTTCATTCCGCGGGTTGTAGACGCCGATATAATCAATCTGGAAATGTTGGCAGCCGTTTCGGCCATCGACCCGACCAATGCGGTGAATATCAACGGCTTTAATGTTGATGCCTTTACCCGGCGCGAAACCTCGACCACCGTCGAGATGCGCGACGGCGAAAGCTTTGCCATCGCCGGCCTGATCGAAGACCAATTCCTGGATAATGCGGCACAATTGCCCTGGCTGGGCGATGTGCCCGTACTTGGCGCCCTGTTTCGCAGCAGTGACTATCAGCGCAGCCAGACAGAGCTGGTGATCATCATCACCGCGCATCTGGTCACCCCAACCCGTGGCGAGGCCCTGACCCTGCCAACGGATCGCATTAAGCCGCCGCGCGAAAACGATTTGTTCCTGTTCGGGCGGCTCAGCTCGACCGACCGGCCGAAAAAAGGTGCTGCCAACGAAGTGGCCAAGCAGGACTTTAGCGGCTCTTACGGCTATGTGATGGATTAAGCAGAGGCAGATGTGATGAAAAAGCTGATTGTCGGCCTGGGAATGTCCCTTGCCATTACCGGATGTGGCCAAACCGCTGGCCCGGTACAGAATTCTTTCCTGCGCGAAGCAGGCACACAGGTTGATACCGGCCTTTTCGGCGACGCCACGATGAACAACACCTTGGTGATGAATGGCGAACGGGATTACGCGATCAGCTTGGCCAAACGATTTGCCGAAGAAGTCCCATCGACAATCAATTTCGAATTTGACAGCTATCGCCTGGATGCAGCAGCGCAACAGGTGCTGACCGTTCAGGCCGACTGGATCCGGCAATTCCCCGAGATTAAGTTCCGGGTCTACGGCCACACCGATGCCGTCGGATCGAGTTCTTACAACAAACGGCTTGGCCTGCGCCGGGCCAAGGCAGCTGTCGCCTTTTTGTCGGCCCGCGGGATCAACCGCTCGCGGCTAGAGGCCGTGGCCTCGTTCGGAGAAACCCAACCGCTGATCGTAACGGCGAATCGCGAGCGTAAGAACCGCCGGACGGTGACCGAAGTCAGCGGCTTTGTGAAACGCCATCCCACTCTTTTGGATGGGAAATACGCGGAAGTGATCTATCGCGAATACGTTGCCAGTGCGGTACCGCCCACAGCCATTTCTGAAACCAGCGGTTCTGGCTTCTCGAACGAACAATAACCCTGTTTCCGGGCGGATCGTCTACCAGTTCCCTACAATTGGGTTTTTTTGGCCTAAATCTCGCCCAGATTACCACCGACATTGTCCTCAATAGGCGACGTACGACCAAACCGAGTCGTACGCAGGCAAAGTAGGACAGATCGGATCGGGAAGTTCCCGATATGACACTGCCTGCTGAGCCTCCAAAATGAGGATACAGGCAATGAGCAGCGCAATGCCACAACCAGATACGAACCCAATCGTGGCCTGCACGGTCAGCCGAGATGTGCAAAATTTCGACCTTCTGATCGAAGATATGGAAACTGCCCTTGGCGAAAGCTGGGGCGACCTGGGATTTGCCGAGGCGCTGGCGTTTTTTGGCCAACCCGAAGCAGAAAGCCTGGAGTTTGTGGCCCTGGCCATCGACGGTGAAGACGAAGACAACCTTGTCCTGATGGGTGAAATCATCACCCAGGCCAAGGCACGCAACATCAAGGTCATTCTGATCGCCGAAGATGTCACCCCGGCTTCGCTGCACCAGTTGCTGCGCAAGGGTGCGGACGAATTTGTGCCCTACCCACTGCCGGAACAGGAACTTCAATCCGCCATCGAACGGATTAGCGCGGTCGAGCCCGATCCGGCTCAAAAACAACAATCTGCACATCCGTTGCAATCAGGCCCTTCTAAAGAAGGGGCGCTGATTGTGGTTCACGGGCAGGCCGGTGGCTCTGGCGCTACGACGTTGGCGGTTAATCTGGCCTGGGAACTGGCCGCAATGTCACCAGAGGGCCAGCCCAGCGTATGTCTGATGGATCTGGATATGCAGCATGGTTCGGTCGCGACCTATCTCGACCTGCCGCGCCGGGAAATCATCTATGAAATGCTATCGGACACCGACAGTATGGACGAAGAAATTTTTGGGCAGGCGCTGCTGAGTTACGAAGATCGCCTGCAGGTGCTCACCTCACCACTGGAAATGATCCCGCTGGACATCCTGACGCCCGAAGACATCCAGCGCTTGATTGATATGGCCCGCAGTCACTTCGATTATGTGGTGGTGGACATGCCCAAAACGCTGGTGCAATGGTCCGAAACCGTGCTGCAGGCTTCACATGTCTATTTGGCAACGATGGAGCTGGACATGCGGTCGGCGCAGAACGCGTTGCGGATGAAACGCGCCCTGCAATCTGAAGACCTGCCATTCGCCAAAATTCGTTTCGCCCTGAACCGGGCGCCGAAATTCACCGACCTGTCCGGCAAAAGCCGTGTTAAGCGGATGGCGGAAAGCCTGGGTATTTCCATCGACTTGCAACTGCCGGATGGCGGTAAACAGGTCACCCAGGGTGGGGATCATGGGCTGCCATTAGCATCTTCGGCCGCAAAGAACCCGCTGCGCAAAGAAATCGCCAAACTGGCCCAATCGCTGCACGAACTTGGCAGCAACCAAGCCGAAGCAGCTTAACAAATATCAGGGGCTTATTGTTATGTTTTCGAAGTACAAAAAGACAGCAGCTGCCACTGCACCGCCTGCCACCGGCAAGGTCACAAATATCGCCGATGTCAAAGCCAGCCCCAAAGCTGAGCCAAAGGCGGCGGCATCGTTGCGCCGTCCGATGACAAAAACCGCCGAAGCAGCGCCGCTGGACAAAGAGCGCAAGCGCAAAGAGCGGATGAGCGAGATCAAGCTTGAACTGCACCGCGCGCTTCTGGACAACCTGAACCTGTCCGCCCTGGAGCATGCCTCCGAGGCAGAGCTACGCACAGAAATCAGCACGATTTCCAGCGAAATCCTTGAAGAAAAAGGTATCGTGCTAAACCGCGATGACCGGATGACCCTGAACAAGGAACTTTATGACGAGGTCACCGGACTTGGCCCGCTTGAGACCTTGCTGAAGGACGAATCGGTCAACGATATTCTGGTGAACGGCCCACAGCAGGTGTTTGTTGAACGCGACGGCAAGCTGCAATTGTCGGATGTGACGTTCAAGGATGAAAAGCACCTGATGCGGATCATCGACAAGATCGTGTCAGCCGTGGGTCGGCGGGTCGATGAATCCAACCCTTACGTTGATGCCCGTCTGGCGGATGGGTCACGTTTCAACGCCATGGTGCCGCCGATTGCGGTGGATGGTAGCCTGGTATCGATCCGCAAATTCAAAAAGGACAAGCTGGGCATTGATGACCTAGTGAATTTTGGGGCCTTCACCGAAGAAATGGCCGCGTTTTTGCAGGCCGCCGTGGCCTGCCGCCTGAACATCATCGTGTCGGGTGGTACCGGTTCCGGTAAAACCACCACGCTGAACGCGTTGTCGTCATTTATCGACAATTCCGAACGCATCCTGACAATCGAGGATACGGCGGAACTTCAGCTGCAGCAGATCCATGTGGGCCGAATGGAAAGCCGCCCACCCAACGTCGAAGGCAAGGGCGAGGTTTCACCGCGCGACTGCCTGAAAAACGCCCTGCGGATGCGGCCGGACCGGATTATCGTGGGCGAAACCCGCGGCGAAGAAGTGATTGACATGTTGCAGGCCATGAACACTGGCCACGACGGATCCATGACCACGATCCACGCCAACAGTGCACGCGACGGTGTTTCGCGCCTGGAAAACATGATTGCCATGGCCGGGATTGAAATGCCGCTAAAAGCGGTGCGCAGCCAGATCTCCAGCGCTGTGAACCTGATTGTGCAGGCCTCGCGTTTGCAGGATGGGTCGCGCCGGATGACCTCGATCACCGAAATCACCGGGATGGAGGGCGACGTGATCTCGATGCAGGAGCTGTTCAGATACCAGCGCGTTGGCCTGACACCGGAAAACAAGATTATCGGTCATTTCACCGCCACCGGTGTGCGCAGCCACTATTCCGAACGGTTCCGGATGTGGGGCTATGATTTGCCCGCATCACTTTACGAACCCGTTGCCGAAGGGGCATACTAATGGAACTTAGCGCCGAACCAATTATCTATGGCCTTATTTTTGTCGGAGTTCTGGTTCTGGTCGAGGGCCTGTATCTGGTGGCCTTTGGCAAATCAATCAGCCTGAACAACCGGGTCAACCGTCGGCTGGAAATGCTGGACAAAGGGGCCGGGCGCGAACAGGTTCTGGAGCAGCTGCGCAAGGAAATGCAGCAGCACATGAAATCGCGGTCTATCCCGCTGTATTCTCTGCTGGCCGAAAAGGCGCAGAAAGCTGCGATTGCCTTTACCCCGCGCCAGCTGATCATGATCATGGCCGGACTGGCCGTTATTGCCTTTATCGGCCTTAGCATCGGCACCGAAACCGAGCCGCCTATCCGGATTCTTGCCTCAATCCTGATTGGTGTCGGCGCGGTCTATTTCTGGGTCAACGGCAAGGCCAAGAAGCGGATGGCGATGATCGAGGAACAATTGCCCGATGCCGTTGAACTGATGGTGCGCAGCCTGAAGGTGGGGCATCCGTTTACATCCGCCATCCAGATCGTCGCCAAAGAGGTCGAAGACCCCCTGGGTACCGAATTTGGCGTCATCGCCGACGAAAGCGCGTATGGCCGTGACGTTGGCGAAGCGCTAAAGGAAATGGCCGAACGGCTGGACATGCAGGACATGCGCTTTTTATCGGTGGCCGTGACGATCCAGCAGCAATCGGGTGGTAACCTTGCTGAAATCCTGGCCGGTCTGGCCCAGGTGATCCGCGCCCGGTTCCGTCTGTTCCGCCGGGTCAAGGCGATCACCGCCGAGGCGCAATGGTCAGGCAAGTTCCTGTCCGCCTTCCCGCTGATGGCGCTGATGGTGATCATGCTGAATGACCCGAACTATTATGACGAAGTCATTGATCACCCCTACTTTATCCCTGCCTGTTTCATCGTGGGTATCTTGCTGACAGCAAACCTGATCGTGATGCGTGTGCTGACAAATATCAAAGTCTGAGGATCCAAGATGGAATTTTTCTATAAAATCAACGACTTTATCACCGGCCATCTGGGCGAATTCGGCCCCCTGATCGTTGTCGGCGGCCTGGGTCTGTTCATGATCCTGCTGACCATCCCATTGATGCTGAGCCAGCCAGAGGACCCTCTGAAAAAGCTGAAGCGCAACCAGGATGCAAAGAACAAACCCAAAGGCAAAAACGAACGGCTGCGTCAGGGCGGGCGCAACGAACAGCTGGAAAAATTCGCAACCTTCCTGGAGCCACAGAATGCCGATGAACTATCGGCCATTCAGCTAAAACTGCGCCAGGCCGGGTATCAGTCCAAGGATTCGGTCCGTTTCTTCCACTTTGCCCAGTTTGCCTTGGGTATCATTGGCCTTATCGTCGGGCTGGTCTATGTCTTTGGGCTGGGTGGCGGCGAAGATCTGGGCACCCAGAAAATGCTAATGTACGTGGTTGGCCCGGGCGGCGTTGGCTATATGATGCCGAAGTACTGGGTGACCCGCCGGGTCGAGGCCCGTAAGGAACAAATCACCGCAGGCTTTCCCGATTGCCTGGATATGATGCTAGTCTGCGTCGAGGCGGGCCAGTCGCTGGATCAGTCCATCGTTCGGGTGGCGCGCGAACTTGTGGCCTCTTACCCCGAGCTGGCCGCAGAATTCGAAATTGTCGCCTATGAGATGAAGGCCGGCAAAGACAAAGCATCCGTTCTGCGTGACATGGGAATTCGCTGTGGTGTGCAGGACGTATCATCTTTTGTCACCGTTCTGATCCAGTCAGCGGTTTTCGGAACCTCGGTCGCCGACGCATTGCGGGTTTACGCCGGCGAAATGCGCGATAAACGCGTGATGCGCGCCGAAGAGGCCGCAAACAAGTTGCCAACCAAAATGACCCTTGCCACAATGGGGCTGACGGTTCCGCCGTTGCTGATCATCCTTGTTGGACCGTCAGCAAACGGCATCGCGAACCTGGGCAACATGAGCAAATGACAATATGGCGCCGCAAGGTGTAAGGCGAACCGCGCAATTTCGAACCGCCCTGCTGGCCACCGCCGTTCTTTCGGCGGTGGCCGCTTGTGGTCCACAGGCTATTTCCAAAACCAAGGGCGGCCCCTATGCGCCCGGCGTGGATCTTTCCAAACAGGCTGTAGACGGAGCCGAGGTTGGCCAGCGCCTGATGGAGGCGCAACAATACGAACTGGCGCTCGAGGCATTCACCCGCGCAGCGCTGGATCAGGGGCTGACCCCGGAAATACTGAACGGGATGGGCAGCGCTAATCTGGGGCTTGGACGGCTTGGCCAATCCGAAACCCTGCTGCGCCGCACGGTCGACGCCGCGCCGGAATGGGCGGGGGCGTGGAACAACCTTGGGGTTGTATTGATGGAACGGGGTAAATTCAACGAAGCAGAACAGGTCTTTCGTAAGGCCTATGCGCTGAATGATGGCCAAAGTGACTCAATCCGCGATAATTTGCGCTTTGCACTCGCAAAATTAGAAAATGATGATAATAATGCTGGACAAAGCGAAGACTATAAATTGGTGCGACAGGGCAGTAGTGAATTTCTGATCCGTAAGACACCATGACCGAGGCAAGAGCAGTCAAAAAGGACGCAAAAAATGCGCCACTTTATCCTGATTCCGGTATGTTTGGCCGGTGGACTATTGGTGTCCGCCTGTGCAGAAAAAGGCGATGAAACGGTCGAAAGGGCGTTTCAGGACGTCAATGTCGTTGATGAACACGATCTGAACGACGTGATGTTAACGGTCGCTGACCCAAACGAGGCGGTCGATTATTTCAGCCGCGCCATCCAAAAGAACCCGGGCCGAATTGACCTCAATCGCGGATTGGCAAAATCCCAGATCCGCGCCAAGCGCAACGTCGAAGGCGTGGCGACCTGGGCCAAAGTGACTAAAATGGAAGGCACAACGCCCGACGACATGGTTGATCTGGCCGATGCCTATATCCGCAATGGCGACTGGGGCAAGGCGAAAAAAGCCCTCGATTCAGTGCCCCCCACCCATGAATCCTTTAAACGTTACCGGCTAGAGGCGATGGTGGCAGATGCCAATCGCGACTGGAAACGCGCCGACACGTTCTATGAAACCGCAGTTGGCCTGACGACGCGACCGGCTGGTGTGATGAACAACTGGGGGTATTCCAAACTGACCCGCGGCGATTATGCCGAAGCCGAAAGACTGTTTGGCGAAGCAATCCGTCAGGACCAGACGCTGTTCACCGCCAAGAATAACTTGGTCCTGGCCCGTGGTGCCCAGCGCAACTATTCCCTGCCGGTGATCCCGATGGATCAGTCTGAACGGGCCCAACTGTTGCATTCGATGGCGCTGTCTGCGGTTAAACAGGGTGATGTGGCAACCGGCAAAGGCCTGCTGCGCGAGGCAATCAACACCCATCCGCAGCATTTCGAAGAGGCCGTACGGTCCCTGCGCGCCCTTGAAAACGGCTAGGGCCGATGGCGCTTTCGGCCTCTGTGGCGCTGTGGTTCCTGCCGTTTGTACTGCCGATCTGCTTTTATGTGGCGTTCACCGATCTGCGTGAAATGCGCATTACCAATCAGGCGGTTCTGGCCCTTGCAGGCGTGTTCCTTATTGTCGGGCTAATTGCCCTGCCCTTGCCAGTTTATGGGGCTCGGCTGGTGCAAATGGTGGCGGTTCTGCTCATCGGCATTGTCCTGAACGGCGCCGGAGCCATTGGTGCCGGGGATGCCAAATTCGCCGCCGCCGCCGCGCCCTTTATTGCCCCCAGCGATCTGCGCCTGTTGCTGGCGATTTTTGCCGCCAACCTGCTGGCCGCCTTTGTCACCCACCGTCTGGCCAAATATACCGCCCTGCGCCGGATCGCGCCGGGCTGGAAAAGCTGGGACATGGGCTGGAAATTCCCGATGGGTCTGTCGTTGGGCGGCACGCTGGCAATCTATCTTGGTCTGGGCGTGGCCTATGGCAGCTGAAACCCAAGCATATTTCCCCATTTCGCTGGTCGCTCTCCCCGGCCTCGCCCCGCTGATGCCACATTGCCCGGTCAAATTGCCGGAAACAGCGTGCACCACCGCCCCTTTGGGCCACGTGCGCTACAGATTACTGGACCCAGACAGCAGGTACCCCTGATGAACATGCAACCCAGCGCCGTCATGGCCCCCCCTTCGCCGCGCAACCTGCACGAAATGCAACTGCCGCCGGTAATGATGCGGGATATCCTGCTGAAATCTATTTTCCGCAAAAACGTCAACATGGTCAGCGAGATTTCCGAAGCGATCTGCCTGCCTATTCCAGTCACTCAGGAACTGGTAGATATCGCGCGTGACCAGAAACTGCTTGAGGCGATGGGCACGCTAAACGCCAACAGCGGCAATGAAATGGGCTATCAGCTGACCGATGCAGGCCGGGCGCGGGCCCTGGATGCGCTTAGTCAGTCAGAATATTTCGGGGCCATGCCGGTGCCGCTGGATGTGTACCGCGAACAGGTCAAGCGCCAGTCGATCAAGAACATTCAGATCACCCGCGATCAGTTGGTTAATGCGATGGGCCATCTGGTCCTGCCCGACAGCCTGCTGGACCACCTTGGCCCGGCGGTCAGCGCCGGCCGGTCGATCCTGATGTACGGCCCCCCCGGGAACGGAAAATCATCTATTTCCAACGGTATCCGCGATGCGTTGGGCGATATGGTCTATGTGCCGCGCGCCATCGAATATGCCGGCCAGGTGATCACCGTCTATGATCCGATCGTGCACACCACCGTCGCCCAGGTTGAGGATGATCCAACCCAGCTGCGCCGCACCAAACGGTTCGATACCCGCTATGTCTGCTGCGAGCGGCCCACGGTGGTGACCGGCGGGGAACTGTCCCTTAGCATGCTGGATCTGGTCTATAACCCCACCGCGCGCACCTATCAGGCACCGCTTCAGTTAAAGTCCACCGGCGGCATCTTTATCGTCGATGACCTTGGCCGCCAGGAAGAGCCGCCACAGGCGCTGATCAACCGCTGGATTGTGCCACTGGAAGAGGGCAAGGATATTCTTGGCCTGCAATCGGGCGAAAAATTTGAAGTGCCGTTTGACACGCTGGTGATCTTTTCCACCAACTTCCACCCGAACGAGATCTTCGACCAAGCCGCCCTGCGCCGGATCTTTTTCAAAATCAAGATTGACGGACCAAGTCAGGAAAACTTCCTGAAGATCTTTGCGTTGGTCGCCCGTAAAAAAGGCATACCCCTGGATGAACCCGCCTTGGTGCATCTGTTAAAGAAGAAATATCCGACCATCGAAAACATCTATGCCAATTATCAGCCAGTGTTCCTGATCGACCAGATGATTGCGATCTGCGAATTCGAAGGCATCCCCTATCAGATGACACCAGACCTGATTGACCGGGCCTGGGCCAACATGTTCGTCAAAGAAGAAAAAATCATTCACTGATGGCGGACACTCCGCCTTGCGCCAACCGCGCCAAACCTTCGCCCATGTCATACCCGGCCAGGGCAATCACCTGTTTCACCGGGGCGTCGTTCACCCCTTTTGATCAGGGTTCAGCTTGTCCTGCGTCTTGGTGTCGAAATCACCCGCGTCGTGCCGTTCAAGCAGCTGGCCTTCGGGGTTGCCGAAGGGCCGGTTCACCATCACTCCGCGTTTCACCGCCGCGCGTTCGCCAATCTCAGCCGTCCAGCGGTTGACGTGTTTGTAAGACGCCGTGTCCAGAAATTCTGCCGCCTCATAGACCCGGTTCGCCACCAGCGCGCCATACCATGGCCAGATGGCGATATCGGCAATCGTGTACTCGTCACCACACATGAACCGGCGATCCGCCAGATTGCGATCCAGCACATCCAGCTGGCGTTTGACTTCCATCGCGAAGCGGTTGATCGGATATTCCATCTTATACGGCGCGTAGGCATAAAAATGCCCGAAACCGCCGCCCAGATAGGGCGCGCTGCCCACCTGCCAGAACAGCCACGATAGGCATTCCGCCCGGTCCGCCGGATCCGATGGCAGAAATGCCCCGAATTTCTCGGCCAGATGCAACAGAATCGCCCCCGATTCGAATACCCGCGTCGGTTTGGCTGTGGAATGATCCATTAGCGCCGGAATTTTCGAATTCGGGTTAATCTCCACAAAACCACTGCCAAACTGGTCACCGTCATTGATCCGGATCAGCCAGGCGTCATATTCCGCCCCCGTATGCCCCGCTGCCAACAGCTCTTCCAGCATCACCGTCACCTTCACCCCATTGGGCGTGGCCAGCGAATACAGCTGAAACGGATGCTTGCCGACCGGCAGGTCCTTGTCCTGGGTCGGCCCGGCAATCGGGCGGTTGATACTGGCAAATTTTCCGCCGCTTTCACTGTCCCAGGTCCAGACTTTGGGCGGGGTGTAACCTTGTGCGTCACTCATTCTGTCAATTCATCCGCGTGTTAAGGGCGCAACAGCACCAATTTGGCCTTTGGTAGTGTTTACGCCCGCCTCTGTCAAAAACCCAAATGGCCCGTTTTCCCGGCCCGGCAAGGCAAATCTGCCCTGGCAAACCAGAACGGTCGAATTGCCAGTTTCCCTTATGTCGCGTCCGGCACTGGCAGAAACGCGCTGCCTGAACGCAATCGGCCCTTTCGCACGCACCACCAGCAGCATATAACGCAGTGGTCCTGCACTCTGTTCAGAGTCGCGGGATTTTTTGGCAGTCTCTACAGGAAACCACCCACATGTCGCTGCTCGACTATCTAAGCGGTCTCTTCGCCGCAGATATGGCCATTGATTTAGGCACTGCGAACACCCTAGTCTACGTCAAAGGCAAGGGGATCATTTTGTCAGAGCCTTCAGTCGTGGCTTATCACGTCAAGGATGGCGTCAAAAAGGTGTTGGCCGTGGGCGAAGACGCCAAGCTGATGCTGGGCCGCACGCCGGGCAGTATCGAAGCGATCCGGCCAATGCGCGATGGGGTGATTGCCGATTTTGACACTGCCGAAGAGATGATCAAACATTTCATCCGCAAGGTTCACAAGCGGTCCACGTTTTACAAGCCCAAGATCATCGTCTGTGTCCCACATGGCGCGACCCCGGTCGAGAAACGCGCGATTCGCCAATCTGTGCTAAGTGCTGGCGCGCGCAAGGCGGGGCTGATTGCTGAACCGATTGCTGCCGCCATTGGTGCCGGCATGCCAATCACCGACCCGACCGGCAACATGGTTGTCGATATCGGCGGCGGCACCACCGAGGTGGCTGTGCTGTCGTTGGGCGACATCGTTTACGCCCGGTCCGTCCGGGTTGGCGGCGACCGGATGGATGAGGCGATTATTTCCTACCTGCGGCGGCANCAAAACCTGCTGGTGGGCGAATCCACAGCCGAGCGAATCAAGACCAGTATCGGCACNGCCCGGATGCCCGATGACGGGCGCGGCACCTCGATGCAGATTCGCGGGCGCGACCTGTTGAACGGTGTCCCCAAAGAGATCGAGATTAGTCAGGCGCAGGTGGCCGAGGCCTTGGCCGAGCCGGTTCAACAAATCTGCGAGGCGGTGATGACCGCGTTGGAAACCACGCCGCCCGATCTGGCCGCCGATATTGTCGACCGGGGTGTGATGCTGACAGGTGGCGGTGCGTTGCTGGGCGATCTTGACCTCGCCTTGCGCGAATCCACCGGGCTGGCGGTGTCGATTGCCGATGAATCGCTGAACTGTGTGGCGCTGGGCACCGGCAAGGCGCTGGAATATGAAAAACAGCTGCGCCACGCGATTGACTACGACAGCTAAGATCCACCCCAGAGGACCAGCCACGGCGCAAGCCCTGCTAGCTTGCCATCGGCCCGTCAAACCAATGATCCGCGCAATGATCCTTGATCCGCAGATGATTATGGCGACACTGGCCGGGATCTTCCTGAGCGCCTTAATGAAAGGCGGGTTTGCGATTATCGGCCCTCTGGCCAAGCCCGTCCCCTGGCGGTTATTGGCCACCGGAACCGCCCCGGTTTTGAAACTTATGGCGATCGGTGTCGCTGCCATTCCGGTTGGGGTTTAAGTCGGATGCAAGCTGCATGGAAAGCTGAACCAAAAGCAGCTATATCAAGCCGGTAATGCCCTGCTGCCCGAAAATTGCTGTGGGACGGTATCAGCGGTTATCTGGCGTAAGCCGCCGCGCAACAAAGGAAGAGCCTTGGCCAAAGACCGGTCACAAAGCGACGACTATACCGCCCCGCTGCG
>JGI24025J20009_10001395_pt1 | contig 18256 bp, 17 predicted proteins | sample Cruoilmetagenom3_FD_20009 | JGI IMG/M metagenome (IMG submission 20009) | reverse complement strand
AATGGTGTCCTGTGAATGCAATAACTATAGAAAATAAAAAATCATATATAAATCCAGATAAATGTATAGGGTGTATGGAATGTGTAACAGTATGCCCTACTGGAGCTATTGCCATTATGTGGAATGAATCATCTAAGAATTTACATGAAAAAATAGTAGAATATGTCTACGCTGCTTTAAAAAATAAACAAAAAAAAGTGGGATTTTTTAGTTTCTTAATGAACATTACTCCAGATTGTGACTGTGCTTCCTGGAGTGATGCGAGTATAGTTCCTGATATCGGAATATTAGCTTCTAAAGATCCTGTAGCTATTGAGCAAGCGTCTTTAGATTTAGTAAATGCTCAACAGGGTTTAAGAGGAACAGCTTTAAGGAGTGCATTTACTCCTGGCAAAGATAAATTTAAAGATTTATACCCTAATGTAGATGTCAGAGTTCAAATTAATTATGCTCAAGAATTAGGGTTGGGAAATAAAGAATATACTCTAATTAAGGTTTAATTAAGGGAAATTAAAGGAGCAAAAATGCGATATCAAGAATATGGAAAAACAAAGGTTAAGTTATCCACACTCGGATTCGGCTGCATGCGCTTTCCTATGGAAGAAGGACATGTAAAAGAAGAGGAGACTATTAGAATGCTTCGCTATGCTATGGACCTGGGAATAAACTATTTTGATAGCGCAGTTATGTACTGTAATGACGAAAGCGAAATTGTCCTCGGGAAAGCAATAAAAGGTAGACGAGACAACTTATATATATCAACTAAAAACCATTATAAAGGGGATGATTCTAGTGAATGGCGCAGATTCTTAGATCAATCACTTAAAAGATTAAATATTCACTATATCGATTTTTACCATCTACATGACCTCCGATTAGAACAATATACCAATCATCTTTTACCAAATGGTTCCATAGATGAAGCTCACCAGGCAAAAAAACAAGGATTGATTAAACATCTTTGTTTCTCATCTCACGATACTCCCGAGAATATAATTAAATTAATAGATACAAATGAATTTGAAGGGATTCTAGTTCAGTATAATTTGCTCGATCGACACAACGAAAAAGTTATAGCTTATGCTTATAAAAAAGGCCTGGGTGTTGTAATTATGGGGCCAGTAGGTGGTGGGCGTTTAGTTCCACCTTCCGCAAAGATTCAAAGTATGATTTCCATGAATATAAAAAGTACACCTGAGATTGCAATCAGGTTTGTACTTTCAAATCCCAATGTAACTGCAGCGCTATCCGGAATGAATTCAATTAAAATGATTGAAGAAAATGCAGCCACTGCTTCCCGTCCAGAATCATTGAGTCAAGAAGAAACTCAACGAATCTCAGGTATGCTTAAGGAAAACAAACATTTAGAAGAGTTATATTGCACCGGCTGTAACTACTGTATGCCTTGTCCTCATGGTGTAGATATCCCTGCTAATTTCTCAGCTATGAATCTTTATAGAGTATGGGGGTTAGAAGAAACAGCTAAAAAGCAATATGCCCAGCTTGGACGTAGGAAAAAAGATGGTGAACCTGCCCCAGCATGGGCTGAAACTTGTATCGCGTGCGGTGAGTGTGAACCAAAATGTCCTCAGAATATACCAATTATCAAACAATTAAAAGAGGTTAAAAAAACATTGTCTCCCTGAATGAAGGATATATTTACATTACCTATAGCCCGATGGAACTATGTAGGAAAATATCAATTCTCACTGATGAGACTGTCTCGGGTTAGAGAGAAATCTCTATAAACTTAGCTACTCTAATCGGGTTTGAGGTAATAGAGGAAAATAAATAATTTGGAAAAATTTAAGAAATAGAAGAAAATTAAATGAAAACATATTTAGATTGCATCTCTTGTTTCTTTAGACAAGGCTTAGATGCAGCTCGAATGACTACTGAGGATGAAAAAATCCAGAAAAAAATTTTAGATGAAATAGCTATGATTGTTCCTAAATTCCCTCTAAATAGCACTCCTCCAGAAATGGGAAGAATAATTCATAAAATTGTCTGTAAATTTACAAACTCGTCCGATCCTTATAAAAAAGTTAAAGATAAATATAATAAAGAGGCCTTAAAATTTTATCCAGAATTAAAAAAGAAAACGAGAGAAGCAAAAGATCCTCTTCTTGTAGCTATAAAAATAGCTATCGCTGGAAATGTTATTGACTTTGGAGTAAATGAAGTAAAAAATAAAATAGATATTGAAAAAGAATTAAAAAATACTCTTAAGCAAGATTCTGCTATTTTTGATTATGATAAGCTTAAAAATTTTTTAGAAAAAACAGAAGAAATTCTTTATTTAGGAGATAATGCTGGAGAAATAGTATTTGACCGTATCTTAATAGAAGAATTGCAGAAAAAAGTTATTTATGTAGTAAGAGAAAAACCTATTATCAATGATGTTACTATAGAAGATGCTCTCTTTGCTGGAATAGATAAAATAGCTAAGGTTATCTCTTCAGGATGTGACGCTCCAGGAACCATTCTTCGTTATTGTTCAAAAGAATTTTTAAATCATTATTACAAAGCTGAACTAATTATCAGTAAAGGACAGGGAAACTATGAAACTCTTTCAGAAGAAAAAAGACCCATTTTTTTCCTTTTAAAAGCAAAATGTCCGATAATAGCAAAAGATTTAGGATGCAGGGTTAGAGATATTATTTTAAAAACCCAGAGTTTAAAATAAAAAGATAAAAAAAGAATAGACAAAATATCAAAAAAGTATATTATCGTAGAAATAATTTTTACTTTTTAAATTAAGAGCCGGGAACTGAAAGCTAATGGTAGCAGGAGGGTAAGGATGGCACATATATTTTTTCCTCAATTTAAAAAAGGGAAAAAGGGAATAGAGATTACAAAAGGAACTATCTTAGAAGCAGCGAGAAAACTTGGCATAGAAATAATCTCAGAATGTGGAGGTAGAGGATTATGTGGAAAATGCATTATTAGAATAGAAAAAGGCGAAGAAAGCTTAAAACCTCCTACAGAAATAGAAAAAAAATCCAATTTAGGTGAAAATGAGAGATTAGCTTGTCAGGCAGAAATTATCGGAAACAAAGATATCTATATATTTATTAGAAGCACAGGAAAATTTTCTATTCTCTCTGATACTCTTAAAGATAAAATCAAAATAGATCCCTTTGTAATTAGAAGAAATGGAAAAATATTCTGGAATGAAGAGGTAGTAGACAAAGATCGGGGGAATATTTATGGATTAGCTATAGATGTTGGAACTACTACTTTAGTCTTCCAAATAGTGGATTTAGAGACAGGAGAAAACATAATCACTTTTGCTGATAAAAATCCCCAGGCTTCCTATGGAGATGATGTTATCTCTCGAATTGATTGGACTATGAAAAAAAAAGAAGGATTAAAAGAACTTCAGCGAGCACTTATAACTAAAATAAATAGAGATCTAAAAAAAATTGACAGAGAAAGAGGGGAGAATATTAGTAATAAAATTTACGAAACAGTAGTAGTAGGTAACAGTACAATGCGTGACATTTTTTTTGGAATAAATGTCTTTTCTTTAGGGGTAATCCCTTTTGAATCACAGAATAAGGAAGCTATTAATCAAAAAGCTTCTTACCTAAATCTGGAGATAAACCCCCAGGGCAATGTTTACGGAGCTTCTCTGATAGGAGGGCATGCCGGAGCAGATGCTTTAGCTAATATTATCCTCACTGAAATATACAAAAATGAAAAAGTATCAATGATAATTGATGTTGGAACAAATGGCGAAGTAGCTATTGGCAATAAAGATAAAATATTTACAGCTTCCTCCGCTGCAGGAGCGGCTTATGAAGGAGCTGCAGTAACTTCTGGTATAGCAGCAATAGAAGGAGCAATTGCAAATGTTAAAATAATAGACGGAAGAGTAGATTATAGAACTATTGGCGATAAACCTCCTTTAGGAATCTGTGGCTCAGGATTAATCGACCTTCTAGCCGAACTTTTAAAACATAAAATTATGAGTAAAACTGCGAAACTAAAAAAAGACTTTTATATAGTTAATGATATTGGAATTTCTCAGCAGGATATCTATCAGCTAATTACTGCCAAGGCAGGACTCCGTCTGGATCAGGATCTTCTTAGAAAATATTATGGGATTACTTTAAAAGAAATAGACAAAATATATCTTTCTGGAGGTTTTGGAAACTTTATTAACCCAGATAATGCTATTCTCGTAGGACTTTTACCTCCAGCAAGAGAAAAAATAATAAAAATTGGCAATGGGGCTTTAGCAGGAGCAAGGCAAATGCTGTTATCTCGAAAAAAGAGAAAAATTGCTGAAGAAATAGCTAAAAAAATCCAGCATATTAAACCAAATGAGAGAGAGAAAGATTTTACTTATCTTGTAGCCGAGAAAATGTATTTTAACTAAAGGAGAAAAAATGGCTATAATGGAGATAAATATAATTCCCCTGGGAACAAAAACACCTTCGGTGAGTGAATACCTTGCTGCACCATTAAAAGTATTAAAAAAAGAGAGGGTAAAGTTCGAACTGACCTCTATGTCTACTATAATAGAGGGGAATGTAGATACTCTTTTTGAATTAGCCAGGAAGATGCATTTATCTACATTTATTCCAGATGTAAAAAGAGTAGTAACTACAATAAAAATAGATGATCGTCGAGATAAACCCTCTACTATGAAAAAAAAATAGAAAAGTTAAGGAAAAAGATTTGACTCTTGATTTATCATGGGGAAGAATAGCTCAAGATTATGATAAGTGGTATGAAACTCCTCGGGGAGTTTATGCGGACAATCAAGAGAAAAAGCTTTTTTTAAAATTAACAGAGTTTAAGAAAGGGCAAACCCTTTTAGATATAGGATGCGGTACAGGACATTTTTCTTTCTGGTTTTATACTCTGGGATTAAAAGTAACAGGCATAGATCTTTCTTTAGAAATGTTAAAACTAGCTAAAAGCAAGTTAAAGAACAAGGAAATCCAATTCTTTAAAGGTAGTGCTTCTCATATCCCTTTTTCTGATGATTCTTTTGATTTGGTAGTTCTTATTACTACTCTTGAATTTGTATCTAATCCCGGACAAGTTCTAAGTGAAGCTCTTAGGGTATGCAGAAGTAAAATATTTTTAGGAGTCTTAAGTAAATATAGTATCCTGGCATTTAAACGAAAGTTAAATGCTTATTTCATTAATAAACAAAGTGTCTACCGAAAAACAAAATTTTATTCTTTAAGAGAACTGAAAAAACTAATAAAAAAATCTACAGATGAGTATAGAATTGAGCTTCGCTACGAAAAAATATTAAAACAAGCTTTTATTGGATTAGTAATCACTAAAAAGAGATTGAAACAAAAAAATAATAAATAGTTAGGAGAATCAAAAAGTTCCCCTTCAGAGCATGCAAAATGATAGATTTTAGTTTTAAAAAAATAGATACAGCAAGGAAATTACTTGGTTTATCCAGTGAAGCTACTCCTGGAGAGATAAAAAAAGCTTATTGGGAGAAAGTTAAAAAATTCCATCCAGACAAAATTAAGGATAAAATTGAAAAGGAAAAAAATAAGGAAACAATAGTGCAAATTAACAAGGCTTATAAAATTCTTTTAGATTATATTGAAAGATATAGATTCTCTTTTAAAGAAAAAGATGTAATGAGGAATGATCCTCAAAAATCTATGAGAAGATTTTCAAAAGATTGGTTATCTAAATAATAAGAGGATAAAATGAAAAAAGAAAAATTAATTAAGAAAATAGAGAGCTTAAAAAAAGAAAGAGAAGCTATTATTATTGCTCATGTTTATCAGAGAGATGAAATTCAACAAATAGCTGACCTTACAGGAGATTCTCTATTCTTAAGTCGGGCAGCAGTAAACACAAAGGCTAAAGTAATTGTTTTTTGTGGAGTACGCTTTATGGCAGAAACAGCGGCTATACTTAACCCTGATAAGACCGTTCTTCTTCCTGAGAAAAATGCAGGATGTGCTCTGGCAGATACAATTGTAGTAAATAAATTAAAAACAAAAAAGAAAGAGTATCCCCATGCTGCGGTAGTAAGCTATGTGAATTCACCTGTTGAGGTTAAAGCAGAAAGTGATATTTGCTGCACCTCTGCCAATGCTGTAGAAATAGTAAATTCTTTAAAAGAAAAACAAATTCTATTTGTTCCTGATAAGAACCTGGGTAGATTTGCAGCTTCTCAAACAGATAAAGATGTTATTCTCTGGGATGGATTTTGTTATGTTCATCATCTTAATATTCAGTTAGAAGATATAAAAAAAATGAAAACAAAACATCCCCAGGCGAAAGTAATAGTTCATCCAGAATGCCAAAAAGAGATTATAGATATAGCAGATTTTACAGGTTCTACATCTCAAATGGCAAATTATGTTTCAAAGAATAATGCTAAAGAGTTTATTGTAGGCACAGAGATTGGAATGCTTTATAATTTAAAAACTCATAATCCTGAAAAGAGATTTTACCCAGCTTCAGAAAAAGCTATTTGTAATGATATGAAGCTTACCACTTTAGAGAAGGTAGTTTCTTCATTAGAAAAAATGGAGTATAAAGTAAAAGTCCCAGAAGAAATAGCTGCAAAGGCAAGGAGATCTCTAAACAAAATGTTAGAGGTAAAACATGAAAATAAAAGATAATGTAAAACAATTATTAAAAGAAATCCCAAAAGATGTTACTCTGGTAGCTGCGGCAAAAACAAGAACTTCTGAAGAGATTCTCGAAGCTATAGATGCTGGTATTCAAGTAATAGGAGAAAATTATATAAAAGATGTGAAAAAAGTTTACCCAAAAATAGGGAAAAAAGCAAAGTGGCACTTTATCGGAACTCCTGAAACTCAAAAGCATGACCTTTTGAGAAGAAAAAACTTAGAGATATTTGATATGATAGAAACTATTGACTCAATAGAAATAGCTAAAGAAATTGATAAAAAATGTACTCAAATCAGTAAAGTAATGATAGTATTAATTGAAATAAATAGCGGGAGAGAACCACAGAAGTCCGGGGTCTTACCAGAAAATGCTGAAAAATTAATAAAAGAGATCTCTTATAGTCTTCAAAATATTAAAGTGAGAGGATTGATGACTATGGGACCTCGCTTTGGAGATCCAGAAAAAGCAAGACCTTATTTTAAGAACACAAAAGAAATTTTTGAAGAGATAAAAAAGATGGATATTCCTAATGTAGAAATGGAGTATCTTTCTATGGGGATGAGTAACACTTATCTAATAGCTATTGAGGAAGGGGCAAATATCATTCGCGTAGGGACAAAGATTTTTGGAGAACGCAGCTATCAAGGAGAAAATAAATGAATGCACGAGAGCGCTGGGTTCGATGTATGCACTTCCAACCAGTAGATTATATCCCTGATGAAGAATTTGGCTATTGGGATGAAACTTTTCCAATATGGCATAAACAGGGACTTCCTGAAGAGATTAATAATAATGAAATTGCCGATAAATATTTTGGTTTTTCTCCTCGGAGTATAGTTCCGACAAAATTGGGGTTTATCCCTATCTTTAAACGAAAGGTAATTGAAGAGACAGAGAGATACCAAATTATTATAGATACTGATGACGTAAAGAAAAAAATTTTTAAAGACGGGACTTCAACTATTCCCCATTATTTAGAGTTTCCCCTTAAAGGACGCAAAGAATGGGAAGAAATGCTTAAACCGCGTTTAAATATTAAATTAGCCGAGCGTTATCCAGAAAATCATAAAGACTGGCAAGAGATTAAGACTCTATATAATAATTCTAACTGGGATAAACCTGTAGGAATTAGTATTGGAAGTCTTTTTGGAGTGTTGCGTAACTGGGCAGGTTTTGAAGGCATCTCCACGCTCTGTTATGATGATCCTGAACTAATTTGCCAGATAGTTTCTCATCTGGCAAGTTTAACCTGTTCAGTAATAAAACGAAGCGCCCAAGAAATTAAAATTGATTATGGAGCAGGTTGGGAAGATATGTGCTTTAATCAAGGCCCCATTATTTCTCCAGAAATGGCGCGAAAATTTCTCACTCCCAATTATAAAAGAATTACGGATATACTTAGAGAAAACGGTTGTGACATTATCTATACTGACTGTGATGGTAATATAAACAAGATGATTGATCTCTGGTTAGAAGGTGGGGTAAATGGAATATTTCCTGTAGAAGTTGCTGCCGGCACAGATCCTGTAGCTATTCGCAGAAAATATAAAGACAAAGTAGTTATTTTAGGAGGAGTAAATAAGCGGGCACTTATTGCCGGGAAAGAAGCAATTAAAAAAGAGATTAAGCGTATAAAACCTTATGTATTGGAAGGGGGATGGATTCCTCATGTTGACCATCGTTGTCCTCCAGATGTAACTTTTGAAAACTATCTTTATTATTTAGATGTTAAAAGAGAAACCTTTGGGATTCCTAAACCAGAAGAGTTTGAATCAAGACCTGAAATAAGGAAAATAAAGTCAAAGAGGGGGGAATTATGTCCAAAGAAACAATGACTCCAAAAGAACGTTGGTTGGCTGTGCTTAATCGCCAAAAACCTGATAGAGTTCCTATGGATTATTGGGCTACAGAGGAAGCTACAAAAAAACTGATGAACTATTTAAAATGTAACACTGAAGAAGAAATGTTCAAGAGACTTCACATTGATCGTATTGTTAGTGTAGGACAAAAATATGTTGGACCATCCTTGCCTGAAGACACAAACATTTTTGGATGTCGCTTCAAAGATGTAAGTTACAAGGCAGGAGTATATCGAGAATGTATTTACCACCCTTTAGCTAAATATAAAACAGTTGAAGAAATTAAACAAAATTACCAATGGCCCAGTCCAGATTGGTATGATTATTCAGAAATTTCTCACCAGATTTTAGGTAAGGAAGATTACCCTATTCGTGGTGGTGGCTCAGAACCATTTTTAACCTATAAGGACCTTCGTGGCGATGAGCAGGCTTTTATGGATTTAATCCTTAATCCCGAAACGGTGCATTTTTGCCTGGATAAACTATTTGATCTTTGTTACCAAAATACTTTACGCATTTATGAGGCAATCCCCGGTAAAGTAATGATTACTTATGTAGCCGAAGATTTCGGAGCACAAGAAGATTTAATGTACTCTCCTCAGCAGATTCGCGAGTTTTTCATCCCTCAAATGAAGCGAATGATGGATCTTGCTCATCAATCAGGAGCTTTTGTATTTCATCATAGTGATGGAGCTATTCGTAAAATTGTTCCTGATATGATTAAAGCCGGTATTAATGTCTTAAATCCTATCCAATGGAGATGCAAAGGGATGGAACGCGAAGGTTTAAAACAAGACTTTGGCGATAAAATAATTTTTCATGGAGGAGTGGATAATCAGTATACTTTAGCTTTTGGCTCGAAAGAAGAAGTTAGGAAGGAAGTAATAGATAATCTTCGCATCTTAGGAAAAGGAGGAGGGTATATCCTCGCTCCCTGTCATAATATTCAAGCAGTCAGTCCTCCGGAAAATGTTGTTACTATGTATGAGACAGGATATAAATATGGATGGAATTAATTAATGTGGAACCTTGTTTTTTGTCAGAATTAAATTATAATAATATAGGTAAAATTTTTGCCGGAGTGGCGGAATGGCAGACGCGCTGGACTCAAAATCCAGTGGAGTTCTACTCCATGTGGGTTCAACTCCCACCTCCGGCATCCCCCTTCCAGGATAGGTGGAGGACAAGCCATGATAATAATAAGTATTCTTATTCCCTTTTTTATAGCTTTATGGGTAGCTATAGATGCTAAAAAAAGAGGATATAACCAATCTAAAGTATTTCTCTGGTTCCTGGGAGTCTGGTTACTACTTATTGTATTTTTACCTCTTTATTTTATCTTTAGATCCCGTGTTCCTCCTTCTAAAAAAGGAACCTCAAGAGAAACCCATGTTTGTCCCTATTGTGGAAGACTATACAAAGGAAATTTTTCTGTTTGTCCCTATTGTGGAAGTAAGTTAGAAGGAAAATAATTTACATCTTCAATCCTGTATAAGTTCCAGTAATTGCTCCCGCAATTGCTCCTATGATAAGATAAATAACAATATAAGCAACAATTACCACAATCGTATATACCAGAGCTTTTTCCGGCGGACATTCCATTATAATAGGGATTCCCACATAAAGAAGATAAAGTCCGTAAAGCCCAGCAATAAATACCAGAATCCCCAGGGCAGGAAGAATATAAAAAATACCTGCCACCAGTACAGGAGTAGAGGAATATGCAGCAATTTTTAAAGCGGCAATATTATTTTTCACTCCAGAAAAACTAGGAGCTAAAGCATTTATTATTAGGCTCAGAATATATATTCCCCCAATAGTAAGCACGTATTGAACTATCATTCGCGCTAAACTGTTACCAATGGGAACACGGATCCTTCCTGCCCATCCTGCAGAATATCCTATTGCACTCATTCCTATTAAAGAAGCTACAGCTGGAATAATAGCTAAAATAGCTAAATATCCGATAATGAGATCCCTGGAAGTAACAGATTCACCCTTTACGATTCCAAAAGTCTCTTTAGGTTTAAGAATAACATTCTTAACCCTTTCTCCTAAACCTTGTAGCCTTTCCTTGCTAAAATAATCACCAGTCTTACTCATCTTTATATCCTCCTTTTTAAAAATTCCCGTTATTCAACCATTAAACCGTTAATTATCACTAATTACTACGAAGATAAGTAACCAGTAATGAGTAAAATTCCATATTACAGATTACAATTTGCTTACCCATTATTACTAACTATGGAAAGTTTTTCAAGTTTTCTGGAATAATAATGGCAAAGAGCTACGGCTATAGCATCGGTGATGTCATCGGGTGAATAGCTCTGGTCTAAATGAAGAAATTTTTCTACCATATATTTTACCTGTTCTTTTTTTGCCTTTCCATATCCAGTAATAACTTGCTTTATCTGGAGCGGAGTATATTCAAAAATTTTTCTTTCTTCTCCGTAAGCCGCTAAAATAATCACTCCCCGTGCCTGACCCACAGAAAGAGCTGTCTTCACATTTTTACTAAAAAAAATTTCCTCAATAGCTACTTCTTGAGGATCGCTTTTAGATATAATTTTGCTTATGGTCCGGTATATAGTAGCTAATCTATCTGGAACTTTTTCTCTTTTAGAAGTTCGAATACAACCACAGTCTATTAATCGAGGAGAAAGAGAATCTTCCACTTCCAGTAATCCATATCCAGTAATAGCTATCCCTGGATCTATACCCATTATAATCATTCAAGATATATCAGGATGTAAAGTCCCCTGAAACCCTCATTTTTTCTATGCCCCCAGTTTATCCGATTTGGTAACCATAACCCCGGCCTACATATCTCTTTGCAGGCTAACCAGTCCTTTCCCCATTATTTCTTCAATTTCTTCTTTATTTAAAATTTCCTTCTCTTCTAATCTTTTAGCTAATTGAACTAATTTATTTTTATTTTCTTTTAAAATCTTCAAAGCTCTCTGATAACAAGATCTAACTATATTATGGATTTCTTCATCTACATTAAAGGCTAACTTTTCACTATAATTTTTTTCTTTAAGGAGATCACGACCCAGAAAAACTTCATTATTGTTTCCCAAAGATATAGGTCCGAGTTTTTCACTCATTCCATAATCACAAACCATCTTTCGGGCAAGATAGCTAGCTTTTTTAAGATCGTCCTGAGCTCCTGTACTCGCCTCACCAAATATTAATTCCTCACTGGCACGTCCGGCCAACAAAGTAGTAAGCTTATCTAAAAGTTCTGATTTTGTAGCTAAATATCTATCTTCCAGAGGCAATTGTAGGGTGTATCCTAAAGCTGCTGAACCTCGGGGAATAATAGAAACCTTATATATAGGGTCAGCCAGAGGAAGCAAATTTCCTATTAATGTATGTCCACTTTCATGATAAGATACAATCTTCTTTTCTCTTTTACTCATTACTCGAGATTTTTTTTCGGGACCGGCTATCACTCTATCAATAGCATCTTCCAACTCTTTCATTTCCACCTTATCTTTGCCTCTTCTCGCTGCCAGAAGAGAAGCTTCGTTAACTAAATTTTCTAAATCTGCTCCTACAAATCCTGGAGTTCTTCGGGCAAGAATCTTAACATCTACATCCTTAGCCATAGGCTTACCTTTCATATGAAGAGCAATGATTTCTTCTCTCTCCTTTATATCCGGTATATTAACAGTAATCCGCCGATCAAATCTTCCCGGACGAAGAAGAGCAACATCCAGAACATCAGGACGATTAGTTGCTCCTATAACTATTACCCCTTCCCGAGGATCAAAACCATCCAGTTCTACCAGAAGCTGATTTAAAGTTTGTTCCTTTTCATCATGTCCACCACCAATACCAGCAAAACGCTGTCTGCCTACTGCATCTAACTCATCTATAAAAACAATAGAGGGAGCATTCCTTTTTCCCTGCTCAAAAAGGTCCCTTACCCTGGATGCTCCTACTCCCACAAACATTTCCACAAAATCTGAACCACTAATATTAAAAAAAGGAACCCCTGCTTCCCCGGCTACCGCTCTTGCTAAAAGAGTTTTACCACAGCCCGGTGGGCCCACTAAAATTATCCCCTTGGGAATCTTAGCTCCTAATTTCTGAAATTTTTGAGGATTCTTTAAAAACTCAATTATCTCTTCGAGTTCCTCTTTGGCTTCCCTTGCTCCGGCTACATCATTGAAAGTTACTTTCATCTTTTCCCTGGGAACAAGTTTAGCGCGGCTTTTACCGAAAGTAAAAGCTTTGCCTCCAGCAGCACCCATTTTTTTAGCTAAATAGATCCAGATACCAATGATAATTAAAAAAGGAAGTAGCCCTCCCAAAAAACTAATTAGCCACGAAGAACCCTCAGGATAAGCCTCAATATTTACTCTTTTATTTCTTAAAGTACTAATTAAATCCGGGTCGTTGGGAGCGTAAGTTTCAAACTGAGTCCCGTCGGTTAAAATTCCGGCGATAGAAGACCCCTTTATGGCTACTTTCTTAATCTGGTCCTTTTCAACCATTCCCAGAAACTCTGTGTAAGAAACCTCTATTTTCTTAACCTGCGAAGAGTTAAAACGGAAAAAATTCAAAAAAGAAAGAGCCACTACAAATATTAAGAAAAAGAGAAAGATGCTTATCCCAAATTTTTTGTTATTATTATTATTTTTACTATTTTTACTATTTTTATTATTATTCATTTTATCTCTCATTTTATTATCCATTTTATCTTAAAATAATTAAAAGGCAAATTATTCTTTTTAAGAACATATTTTTTTTATAATTTCTTCTCCCATTTCTCTTGTTCCTAAAGCTTTCATCTCCTGTCCAAAAGGTTTCAAGTCATAAGTAACCTTCTTTCCTTCTTGAATGGTTTCGGCTACCGCCTTTTCTAATTTAAGAGCAGATTCTTTCTCACTCAAAAAGTTAAGCATCATCACCCCTGAAAGAATCATAGCCGCAGGATTAACTTTATTCATCCCTTTATACTTGGGGGCACTACCGTGAGTGGGTTCAAATACAGCGAACTCGTCTCCTATATTTGCTCCCGGAGCCATTCCTAACCCTCCCACTAAACCTGCGCATAAGTCAGAGAGAATATCTCCGTAGAGATTAGGTAGCAATAAAACATCGTAATTCTGCGGTTTTTGAACCAGCTGCATACACATATTATCCACTAATCTTTCTTCAAATTCTACTTCTTCTTTATATTTTTTAGCTACTCCCCTTACTGTCTTTAAAAAAAGTCCATCACTAAACTTCATTATATTAGCTTTATGCACTACAGTTACTTTCTTTCTTTTATTCTGAATAGCATATCGGAAACAAGCTTCAGCTATCTTTTTTGAGGCAAAAGCAGAGATAGGCTTAATACTTATCCCTGAATCTTCTTTTATTTTCTTTCCTTTAGCTTTTTTAATAAAGTTAATGAGTTCGACTGTATCTTTTTTTCCTTTCTCAAATTCAATCCCTGCATAAAGATCTTCAGTATTTTCCCGTACTATTACTAAATCTACATCTTTAAATCGAGTTCTTACTCCTGAATAATATTTATAAGGGCGAAGACAAAGATAAAGATTTAACTTTCTTCGTAGGTCTACATTGACACTACGAAAACCTTCTCCTATAGGGGTAGTTATAGGACCTTTCCAGGCTATTTTATTTCTTTTTATAGAGTCAATAACTATAGGAGGAAGAGGGGTCCCATATTTTTCTATCATTTTCTCCCCTGCTTCAACTATTTCCCACTTTATTTTTACCCCTGTTGCCTCTACACATCTTCGGGCAACTTCGGTTATTTCCGGACCAACTCCATCACCAGGAATTAAAGTAACCCTATGCATCTACTCCTCACTTTACTTAATATATTACTTTATTCAAAGGATATTCAACAATTCCTTCTCCGCCTGCTCTCTTAATTTGAGGAATCAGCTCCCGAGCTTTCCTTCCATCCAGAACTATCTCTACAGCCCACCAACCCTTCTCACTAAGTTGGGATAGAGTAGGTTTTCTCAAAGACGGAAGAAGTTTCATTACTTTACCCAGATTCTCCTCAGAAACATTTAATTTCAAACCTACCTTTCCTATTCCATTTATTGCCCCTTCCAGGAGTATGGCTAAAGACTCTATTTTTTCCTTCTTCCAGGAATCTCTCCAGGAAGACTTATTGGCAATAAGCCACGTAGTAGATTTTAAAACAGTATCTAATATTCGAAGATTATTAGCTTTTAGAGACCTTCCTGTTTCTGTAAGTTCCATAATGGCATCCGCTAGATAAGGAGGTTTTATTTCTGTAGCCCCCCAGGAAAACTCCACTTCTGCCCTTACTCCTTTTCCTTTGAGATATGCTTTAGTTACTTCCACTAATTCTGTAGCAATTCTTTTTCCTTTTAGGTCCTCTATCCCATTTATATTAGAATTTACAGGAACAGCCAGTACCCACCTCACCGAGCCTAATCCACTTTTAGCGTAAACTAATTCTTTTACTCTTTCTACATCTACTTCTCTTTCTAAAATCCAATCATTCCCGGCTAGACCCACATCAAAAATTCCTTTCTCTATATAAATGGGAATCTCCTGGGTGCGAATTAATAAAACTTCCAACTCTTCATCATCTATAAAGGGAATATAAGATCTTTCCCTTTTCTCAATTCTATATCCAGCTCTTTTAAATAGTTCCAGGGTCATTTTTTCAAGACTACCCTTAGGTAGAACAAATCTTAACTTTCTCTCCATTAAAAATCCCTTTCTTCATTTTTGGTAAGCGCGGGGCTTGAGAGCACCTGCAGGAGACGAGCTCCCGCGCTTCCGTAAACTCATTATATTCATTTCCGTATAATTTTAAAATTAAGAACCAGTCTCCATGAACTAATTTAATTCCTCTTTGGAAAGTCAAGTAAAGGAATAATCCTCTCCATTTCTGCCTGATAATAAGGAGCATCAATAACTATTAGCTTATTATCCCTATAAATAATCTGGCCTCTATCAGACAAGAAGGACTTTAAAACTTCAGATACTTTAGAGGGATCAGCATATTTTAAGATATAAGTTTTTACTATCTTTTGTTTTTCAAAAGTATCCTCAAGAAAAAGTTCTTCCTTAATTTTCCTTAAAGCATAAGAAGCTTCCTCTATAACTAATACATTTCCCTTTTTATCCGCTTCTACTATTTCAGCTAAAGGAGATTTTGCCTTTTTAATAATTCTTAGAGCCTGGGAAAGAGGAATATATTTTAAATAAATTTTTTCTCTTTTTTTCTCTTTCTCAAAAGTATCCAGTTTCTCTAATTTCTGCTTAATTAATTTTAAATGATACGAAGAATCAACTATAAGAAAAGAATTTTTTTCTTCATTTATTTCTATTTTACCCTTATCAGAAAGAAGAAAATTCAGCCCTTTACCAAGAGAAGAGGCAAGAGCGTATTTTAATTCATATTCCATTTCTTGAGGATAATAAATATCTAAATTAGAGATTAACTTATCAATTTCTTTAAAACGCCAGTTTAAAGCAACAATTTCAAGAGCATTTTTCTCCTGGTTTAATCTAATAGTAGCTTGCGTGGAGAGAAGAGAAAAAACCTTTTCTTTAAATTCTTTTGATGAAAGAAACTCATTTGTCTCTATATATTTCAATAAATATAATTTTGTCTCTTTCTGAGTTTCAAAAGTATCTAGCTTCTCTAATTCTTTGGATATTCTCTCAATCACCCAGTTATTATCTTTCACAATTAACATATTCTTTTCCACTCGCAGAGAACCCCGCGGAGAAAGAAACTTATTTAGCTTAAGAATTATTTCTTTGTTTCTAATGTATTTAAGAGGGAAAATTTTCTCTCTAAGAATTTGATTATGTTCTTCAAGCAGAGAAAAAGCTTTCTCTATTTTTGACAGTTGATAAGCTCCATCCTCTACTTTTAAAGTATGAGATTTCTCATCTACTTTAATAGAACCATCAGGAGAAAGCAAATCAGAAAGAACTTCTTTTGCCTGGAAAAGAGAGGAATAAAGGTGAGAAAGAGTCTTTTCTCTTCTCTGCTCTTCAAAACTGCCAATTTTATTAAGCATATTTTGTATAATTTTTACTCTTTCCTCATTATCTCTTATTAAAATAGAATTAGGAGGAGCTTCTTTAGGATTTATTTCAATTACTCCTTCCGGAGAAATGAGCTTACGTGTCAGAGTAGCCATCTCTTCGGCAAGAGCATATTTAAAGACAAAAACTCTTTTCTCTCTTCCCTCTATCTCCAGAGGTTTAAGGATATGAGGAGTAACTATTATAACAAGTTCTTTACTCTTTTCGTTAGTTTTTGAACTCTTAAAAAGACTCCCGATAATCGGAAGGTCAGAAATAATAGGAAGACCGGTTTCTGTCTTCTCTTCTTTCTTCTGAATTAACCCTCCGATAACTATGGCCTCATCACTTTTTACAGTCACATTAGTAGGACATATCTGGTAACTAAATATAGGGTGTTCGGACCCTAGCTCCGAATTCATAATATCTCCCACTATGGGAATAATGGACATTTGAATTTTATCTCCTCCTACAATTTTAGGAAGTACCTGAAGAGTAACCCCCACCGCAGTCTCAGAATACTCCTTTACTGTATCCTTTGTTTCCGTTACTGTAGTTTTGGAAACATAAGGAATAGTACGAGTAACAGACATTATTGCTTCTTTGCCACTCATTGTCGTTACCCGGGGAGAAGCAAGAACATGGGCTTTTCCTGTAGAGACAAGAAGATTTAAGATAACCTTGAGTGCTTCTTCACTAGTTATTAATTGATAAAAATCAAAGGTTAGTGCTCCTTCTTCCACTATTTTCGCAAGCGTTTCCGAGCCAAATTTAGACTCTATACCTTCCGGTTCTGTAGAAGAAACTTTTGCACCGGTTAAATATTCCAGGTGAGCACCAAATTCATGCCCAACATTTCCATTAACTTCCAGTATTTTAGCTTCAATTTGAACTTGACGAGTCGTTGTCGGAAACCCGGAAATCATCTCCTCTATTTCTTTTAATTCTTCCCAAGTAGCTCTTACCGTAATTCTACCGGTGGAAGTATCTACAAAAATAGATTTAGCATAAACTTCAAAACTAAAGAAAAGAAAAATTAAAGAAAAAACTAATATTCCCTTTATTTTAATATTGCTCTTCATCTTATTCCTCACTTTTTTCTTACTCACCTACACCCTTTATACCAATTTTTGGACCGCCACCCTGGAATGTAGTGCGCATCCATTCTCCCTCTTTTATATTTATTCCTTGAATATCTTCCGGTTTTGCTCCAATAAGATTAGCAATGGCAATGGCTATTTGCTCCAGAGAACCTTTCTCAATATAAAAAGTTCGGGCAACTATTTCCCTGGCTTGAGAGGGGTTATTTACCCCTTCTATTGCCTTCTCAATTTCAGAGATATTTTTCTTTAAATCAGTAATATAAATAAAATTAACCTTTTCTATCTCTACTTTATTTTTCTTTGAAGAATTCATTTCTAAATTATTACTTTTTTCTGAAGGTATAACAATGTATTCCTCTAATTTTTTCTCCTCTGGATTAGATTTACTCTGAGAGAAAGAGACCTCTCCGTACTGAGTAATGACATTCCCAAGAAAAAATTTTGCCTCTTCCCCTGTTAAATATTTCAAAAAATATTTCTTAGTTACCAGTTGTTTTTTTAAGACATCCACTTCTTTTACTAAATTATCTATTTTCTTTATATTCTTTTCTACATCTACTACCTTAAAACTACTGTTTTCTTTATTTAAAGTAATTTCTCCTTTATCTGATA
>JGI24025J20009_10001393_pt1 | contig 18269 bp, 17 predicted proteins | sample Cruoilmetagenom3_FD_20009 | JGI IMG/M metagenome (IMG submission 20009) | reverse complement strand
GAAAAGATTATATTGAATTTATTGGCAGGTTAAATTCTGCCAATGCCTCGTTTGATTGGTGGGTCCATAATTTCACCACTAAAAATATGTTGGCTACAAATCTCGGGCAAAACATATTTTATTCATTTCTTATTGCGGGTTTGCTCAAAGAGGACTCGAAGGGCGATTTGCTTATTCTTTCTGATGATATGGATTTAAAAGGGCAACTTAAGTTGCTAGCTAAGAAGCGAAAGGCAAAATTTGTTGATGCTACCAAAGACGGACTAAGTTTGGGTAAAGTTACCCGCGTTTTTCCCGCTTACCTTTTGTTTTACTTTTTGAGAGCCATTAAATATAGGATAGTAAATAGACGTTTCGTAAGATATAAACCAGAAGAAAAAGAACAGCTTGTTATCGCAACACTCATCAATCACCAATCATTCGATGAGAAGGGTAGATATCGAGATACCTATTTTGGCAATTTGGTTGATTTTTTAGCTGAACGCAACCAATCACCTTTAATTTTTGGAAAGATAATAGGTAAATACTACGAGGATTTAAACCGGATTTGTAATTGTTCTAATGATTTGGATATTATCCCGATAGAATATTTTTTATCATTTCAGGATATATTTTCATGTTTTGTTAAGTCACTTTCAAAATTTTTTAGCATTCCAAAAATAAAAGGCGAAACTCGATTTAACGGAATAGATGTAGGTTATCTGATAAAAAGGTTGATTAAACAGGATTTCAGCAGAGGTTATTTTACCAATCTTATGTTTTATTATTGTGCCAAAGCAATGTCTCGAAAAGTTAAAATAAAATCTTTTCTGTATCCTTTTGAAAATCGCTCTTTTGAGAAGATGTATCTATTTGCAATGGAAAACCCGGGAACGCCTTCTTTAACTGTCGGTTATAATCATGCCTCAATAACTCTAAAACACACCAATCTTTTTTTAAGTTTAGAAGAGAAAGACATTGTCCCTTTGCCGGATAAGATTATTACCCTGGGAGAAATTCCGAGGGATATACTTGTAAATCTCGGTAATTTCCCCGAGGAGAAAGTGAGTATAGGGTGCGGACTCCGACAGACTATTTCTACAGGGATAACAGTAAAACCAAAGCCTCAAAAAATATCAAGCATTTTGGTGGTTTTAACTGCTGAGGTGGAGGAATATATTAAGATTCTTACCTTTTTAAACAAAGCTTTTTTGGGTTATCAAAGCGAGTTTCGCATTTTAATTAGGCCCCATCCTGTTACACCTTTAAAGAAAGCTTTGGAGTTGATTCCGGAATTAAAATTTAAATATGAGGATGTGGGCGGGGTTCCTTTGGCCAATGTTTTGGACGATTCTGATGTGGTTCTTTACACTTCTTCCACGGTTGGTGTGGAAGCGCTTGCTAAAGGCTTGCCCGTTATCTATTTGGATTTCGGAGATGTTATTTGCACAGACCCATTATTTGACCTTGGCAATTTTAAGTGGTCAGTATCTGAGCCATCTGAAATTCCTCAAATCTTACAGGAAATTAATCAAATGTCTTTAGAAAAATATCAAGCCCACCAAAAAGAAGCAATCGATTACGCTTTGAAATTTATCAATCCGGCTACGGAAGAAAATTTAAATAAGTTTTGGGAGATGATAAAAACTTGAAGTTTATTTCTTAAAGGACTTAAAGTGATTATAAATAATTCCTAGTTGATTACATGTATTCAGATACTTATCAAAAAGAGTTTTTAGACAATAGAAAGGAATGACAATCGTGAAGAACTTACCTAAGCAGATTTTAAAAAATGTATCCCAAAACAACATGTTCACTCTTGTTGACATCGGTTCGATGGGTGGTATTGAAAAGGAGTGGAAACAGGTAGGCGATGCTATCAAGGTTATCGGGTTTGAGCCGGACAAAAGGGAGTTTAATAAATTAAATAATAGTAAAAATCACTTGTATTTAAACTGCGTTCTTTTTTCAGAATCAGTTGATCAGAACTTTTATGTTTCTCGTCAATCAGGAAAGTCATCCATTTATAGGCCAAATACTGAGGTGTTAAAAGTTTTTCCTGATATTGAGAGGTTTGATATAGTTGAAGAAGTATCATTTGGGGCAGAAAAAGTAAAAAACTTAGATGATGTGCTTAGGGATAATGAGATTCTAGATGCTGATTTTCTTAAACTGGACACCCAGGGTAGTGAGTTGTCAATTCTTAAAGGGAGTCAGAAATGCTTAAATGAGTCGATACTAGGATTAAAAATCGAGGTTGAGTTTTTAGAAATTTATAAAAATCAGCCATTATTTGCAGATGTAGATATTTTTATGAGAAGCAAAGGCTTTGAGCTAATAGATTTAAGAAGATTTTTTTGGAAAAGAAAAGAATATGCATCATTTAGAGGAAAGGGACAGATAGCATTTGCTGATGCCTTGTATTTTAAGAATATTGATAAATTTATCGTTTCAATTGAGTCGAGAGAGGAATTATATAAGCGAGCAAAAATAATAAAATTCGTTACGGTTTGTGTGATATATGGAATACATGATTATGCTTTCAGCATTTTAAACAAATCTCTGGAAAATAAATTGATTGATGAGGAGCTTTACAGAGAAATAGTCGATCTAATCAGAAAGCATGACAAAAAACAATGGAATATATCTTTTAAGGGTTCGGGTAAGCTATTGGTTAAATTAGATAAAATCTTGAGAAAAAGTTATTTAGGGTGGGCTGATTCCGATTACACCCTTGGCAATAAATAGTTTCTTAAATATCTTTACCACTATTTTTTCTGTGATGTTGTAAAGCTGATTTAATTTATTAATAAGATGTTATAATTATAAAAAAATTATGTTTCTGATTTATTGATGAAAAAATTGAGGTTACGATGGTTTTATGGTGGAATGAAAGCATAATTGGCTAAAGGAGAAAAATTATGAAAGTACGGGATATTATGTATTCAGGAGAAAAAAATCCTGTTGTAAAACGAGATACTTGTTTTAGAGAAGTTCTTGAAGTTATGAACGAAAAGCAGTTAGGTGCCGTAAGTGTTATTGACGATGGAAAATTAGTTGGAATTATAACTGATGGAGACGTGCGTCGTTTGATTTTAAATACACAGCTATCTTTACCCAATTTGTTTTTGGTAGATGTTGAAAAAATTATGATACCTGCTCCTAAATCTATTTCTGCTGATGCTGGTCTTGAAGAAGCTTTGGAGAGATTGGAGAAATATGAATTTTGGGTTTTACCCGTTGTCGATAATGAAGGTAAATTACTTGGTATGATACATTTGCATACTTTATTGAAAGCGATGATTCAAAAAAAATAATGAAGGTAACTGTAATTATTCCCGCGAGATTTTCATCTACCCGTCTTTCCGGTAAGCCTTTGATTTTAATCGATGGCAAGCCGCTTATTTGTCATGTGGTAGAGAGGGTAAAGGGGTCGAATGCTGTTGGGCAGGTGGTAGTTGCTACCGATAGTGAAAAGATAAGGGATGCGTTAAAAGAATCTGAGTGCTCGGTGTTTATGAGTAAAAAGAGTCATGATTGCGGGACGGACCGTATTGCTGAAGCTACTCAAGAGATTGAAGCCGATTTTGTCGTTAATGTGCAGGGAGATCAGTTAATTCCAGATCCTAAAGTAATTGACTCAATAATTGCGCAAATTGACAATAACTTAAAAATGGCGACTTTGTATACCGACATTAAAGAAAAAGACGAGCTTGAAGATATAAATGTGGTTAAAGTTGTTGTAAACAAAGAGGGCAATATAATATATATGTCTCGATATCCAATCCCATTTAATCGAGGACATTGTAAAGATGAATTTACTTACTTTAAGCAGGTTGGTATTTATGTTTTTTCGAAAGAATGTCTTTTGCGTTTTAGCGCTTTGTCGCCGGTTGATTTGGAATTGATGGAAGGGATAGAGCTTTTAAGGGCATTATATTATGGTCTGCCTTTAAAAGGGATATATGTAGATACGGAACTTCAGGATGTTAATGTTTCTTCTGATATAGAGGCGGCTAAAAAATTTGTCAGAAAATTTCCGTTAAATTGAGTTTTGGAGTGGTTTGATGGTAAGAGATGTTGTAATTGGTGGGGATGAAGTTAAACAGGTAATAGTGGGCGAGAAAAAACCCCTTACTTTAATCGGAGGCCCCTGCGCTATAGAGTCGGAAGAACACTCTCTTTATATGGCTGAACAGATAAAAACAATAACTGATAAGCTTGGAATTCAATATATCTTTAAGTCTTGTTACAGCAAGGATTGTCGTAGTTCTATCCGGTGTTTTCATGGCATTGGGTCTCAAAAGGGTCTAAAGATTTTAAAAAAAGTTAGAGACATTTTTAAGATTCCGGTTACGTGTGACGTATGTGATGTTAATTTAATGGGAAAAACTGCGGAAGTTGTGGATTTAATCCAAATCCCTGCTTATTTGTCTAGGCAGACATCACTTTTAGTTGCTGCGGGAGAGACAGGTAAGCCTGTTCATATTAAAAAGGGTCAATTTTTGAGTCCTTGGAATATGAAAAATGCTGCGTTAAAGGTAGCATCTACCGGAAATCATCAGATTATTTTAACTGATCGCGGAACATTTTTTGGTTACAATATGCTGATTTCAGATATGCGGTGTTTCAGAATTATGAAGGAAACGGGTTATCCCGTATGTTATGATGTGACTCATAGCATTCAACTGCCAGGTAGCTTGGGTATCTTAAGTGGAGGGCAACGTGAATTTATCCCCGATCTTATGAGGGCAGCAGTTGCGGCGGGTGTTAATGCTCTCTTTATGGAAATTCACGATGAACCTGAAAAGGCGCTTTGTGACGCAACAACCCAGTTGCCTTTTAAATATCTGAATGAGCTACTTAAGCAGGCGAAAGCTGTATATGATTTGCAGCAGAAGTTGCCAAAAATTGAGATTACTGAATAGGGTGATTATGATAAAAGTAGCGGATATTTTTCAAGAAAAAATTTATGGAAGCGAAGAATATAAACAAATGCATAAGAAAAGGCCGTCGTTTCCTATTGTGGTTGATATTGAACCTACCAATGCTTGCAACTTAGATTGTATTTTTTGTCAGCGTCAGGTGATGAAAAGGCCCTTGAAAATTTTACCTTTTGAGCTTTATAAAAACATCATCGATGAAATCTCCAACCATGAATCAACCTCAGTGCGGTTCAGTGGATGGGGGGAACCAACACTTCATCCAAAAATAGTCGATTTTGTTTCGTATGCTCGCAAAAAAGGTGTTCTCACTCATTTAACCACCAATGGCACGCTTCTTGATTCAAAATTAAGTTACAAGCTCTTAAAAGCCGATTTGAATAAAATAAAGATGTCTCTTCAGGGGTTAAATGAGGCGGAATATAATCGAATGCGTCGTCCAAAGAATGATGAGGACCCAAGGTGTGGGTATAAAAACATCACAAGAAATATGGAAGAATTTATAAGAATTCGAAACGAATTAAACACACCATGCCACATCCAAGTTTCGGTTTCTATGTTAAAAAAAGAGCAGGAAAACCTCAGTGGGCAACAAGCCTTTTACGATTATTGGTATCCAAAAGTGGATAGCATTTGGGGGCTTGGGAAAGTGGGCGTTTACGGGGGAAAGCCGCTTTTAACCTCTTTTCAACGAGTAAAAGATTTTGGCAAAATTTCAGAAAAGGATTTAGCTCAAGGACGGCCTTTACGTGTAGCGGATGTTAATAAAGGTAAAAAGTGCGACGAACTTTATAATAAAATTTCAATTGGTTCGGATGGCGCAATGAAGGCTTGTTGCGATGATGCTGATAATAACTTGGTCGTGGGTTGGATTGGTAAGCAAACCATTAAAGAAGTTTGGGATGGTAAAATATTAAGGAAATTAAGAGAAAATATAGAAAGCAATAATCCTAAACGAGTGCCAAAGTTTTGTTTAAATTGTGACAATTATTTTTAGGACTACTATTATGGGAAAAATTGATGAAATAAAGATAATCTTATTGGATGTTGATGGTGTTCTCACTGACGGTTCAATTATTTTAAAAGGCAGTGAGGAGATTAAGGTTTTTAATGTTCAGGATGGGCTAGGAATAAAACTTGCCCAAAGAGCGGGAATTAAAGTTTTCTTTATAACAAATCGAAAATCCGAAGCTGTCAAGCAACGCGCGAAAGAGCTTGAAGTAGATGGAATATATCTTGGGATAGAAAACAAGAGTTTGGTTTTTAGTGAAATAATTGAAAAAAACAAGGTATCTCCTCAACAAATTGCTTACATAGGAGATGATTTAATAGATATACCCATTATGGTTTTAGCTGGTTGTCCCGTGGCTGTTGCAAATGCTAGAGATGAAGTTAAAAAAATAGCTTGCCATGTAACCCAAAAAAGAGGTGGACATGGAGCAGTTAGAGAAGCAATTGAGTGGATATTAAAACAAAATGGAAAGTGGGAGTCTGTGGTTTCTGACTACCTTGAGGAGCATGGATACGCAAACAATTATAAAGAATTAGAAATTTAATATTACAGTTTTAGTTCAAATCAGAGTTTATAAAAGGAAGGTAAAAAATGAAACCGCAGGTAATCATTCTTTGTGGAGGCAAAGGAACTCGTTTGCGTGAAGAAACCGAAATTAAGCCCAAGCCAATGGTTGAAATCGGGGGTAAGCCTATTTTATGGCACATAATGAAGATTTATTCATCCTATGGTTTCAATAAGTTTATTCTTGCTCTTGGCTACAAAGGCGAATATATTAAGGATTACTTTTATCACTACAGGATTACCTCGGGCGATTTTACCATTACTCTTGATCCAAATATTGCGCCGAATATGCACTCGTTCTCAGATGAAAACCATTGGGAGATAACGTGCGTAGATACGGGAGAAAATACTTTAAAAGGCGGAAGGATCAAGCGACTCGAATCCTTTATAAAAGGAGATCATTTTCACTTAACTTACGGCGATGGTGTTAGCAATATTAACATTGAGGAATTAGACAAGTTCCACCAATCACATGGTTCTATTGGAACAGTTTCCGCTGTTCGCCCTCCATCGCGGTTTGGTGAAATGGTTCTTGATGGGAATATGGTTAAAAGTTTTGAAGAAAAGCCCCAGTTGGGAACGGGGACGATAAATGGTGGTTTCTTTGTTTTCCAGCGAAAATTTTTAAATTATTTAACTGAGGTCGAAGACTGCGATCTTGAGTTTGGGGCATTGCAAAAAATTGCTTCTGATAAAGAACTACGAGCTTTCAAATATGAGGGATTCTGGCAATGCATGGATACTGCAAGAGATAGGGATTATTTAAATAAACTTTGGAATGATAATCAAGCACCCTGGAAAGTTTGGTAATAAGTTGACAAATATTAGAGTTTTGAGGAAGCAAAATGACTAAACTTTTTGGCGATGTCTATCGAAATAAAAGAGTTTTAATAATGGGGCATACAGGTTTTAAGGGTTCATGGCTTTCAATTTGGCTAAAAGAACTTGGCGCGGATGTTGTGGGATATGCTCTTGAACCGATTACCGAGAAAGATAATTTTGTAGTTTCCAAATTAAGCCAAAAGATAGAAAGTATTATTGGAGATGTTAGAGATTTCGAAAAACTTTCAAAAGTTTTCGAAGATTTCAAACCGGAATTTGTTTTTCATCTCGCAGCTCAGTCCCTGGTTCGATTATCTTACGAAGAACCAAAGGAGACCTACGAAACAAATATTATTGGCGCGGTAAATGTGCTTGAAGCAATAAGAAATACTGATTCAGTAAAAGTGGGAGTATTAGTAACAAGCGATAAATGTTATGAAAATAAAGAAAAAACTGAGGGATATAAGGAAACCGACCCGATGGGCGGCTATGATCCGTACAGCGCAAGCAAGGGCTGCTCCGAGTTGGTGATTTCTTCCTACAGGAACTCATTTTTTAATCCGAAAGATTATGAAAATCATAATAAATCCATTTCTTCTGTAAGAGCGGGAAATGTAATTGGAGGTGGAGATTGGGCAAAGGACAGAATAGTCCCAGATTGTATAAAATCTTTGGAGAATAACGAACCGATTTTGGTTAGGAATCCGCAAGCGGTAAGACCGTGGCAATATGTGTTGGAACCATTAAGTGGTTATTTATTGCTTGGTCAAAAAATGTATGAGGAACCAATGAAGTATTGCGGCGCTTGGAATTTTGGACCAAATCTTGACTCATTGATTACTGTAGCCGAGTTGACCAATTTAATAATTGAGTATTATGGTACAGGAAGCTGGAAAGATGTATCGAATCCAGGTGAGCTTCATGAAACAAATTTTCTTGCTCTTAATTGTAGCAAAGCGAGAAATCTTTTGAAATGGAAGCCCGTATTAAATATGCGCGAAGCAATTAGATTAACGGTGGACTGGTATAAGAAATATAAAAATCAAGAAGATTGTCACAAATTAACTCTAAAGGAAATTTCGGAATATATTAAAAAAGCAGAAGAAGAGAGACCATTTTTTTGTAAACCTGGAGGGAAAAATGATTGAGGGAGTGGTAATAAAAAAGTTAAAGAAAATTCCCGATGAACGCGGAACAATTTTAAAAATGCAGCAATCAAGCGATGAAGAATTTAAGGGATTTGGCGAAATATATTTCTCAACCGTTTATCCGGGAGTGGTAAAAGGTTGGCATCTACATGAAGAAACATACCTCAATTATGTGGTAATAAAAGGGATGATTAAACTGGTTCTTTTTGATGATAGAGAGAACTCTCCAACCAAGGGAGAAATTCAAGAAATCTACATAGGAGATCAAAACTATTGTCTTGCGCAGATTCCGCCTATGGTATGGAATAGTTTTAAAGGTATAGGAAACACTGAAGCGATTGTAGCGGATTTAACTAATTTAACTCACAAAGAAGACAGGATGAGAAGATTGGATCCGCACGAGAATGAAATAATAAAATATGATTGGGAAAGAAAAGACGGTTAAATAATGGGTAATGATTTGTCGGAAGAATTCAGTACAGATTTCTTTAAGAATAAAAAAATTGCAATTACCGGAGTTACTGGATTTATTGGGAACAGATTGGCAAAGGAGCTAATTGGAAACGGTGCGGCCATTTATGTGTTAACTCATAAAAATAGCAAAAATACATGGCGAATTAGCGATATTGTTGAAAAAATGACCCGCGTGGAAACCAATCTATGCAACCAAGAAGAAGTATACAATACCTTAAGAAAAATAGATCCTGATTTCATATATCATATGGCTACATATTATTCTGTAAACAACAATGTTGATTTCTCCGAGATAATAGATACAAACATTAAAGCAAGTGTAATGTTGCTCAAGGCGTGTGAGGGATTAAAAGAGCTAAAATTATTTGTAAATGTTGGCACATGTGCAGAATATGGCGATTTAAAGGAAGAAGCTAATGAGAATTCAAAACTAAACCCAAATAGCATTTATGCGTCGACAAAAGCAGCTAATACAATTATTCTCCATCAACTTGCAAAAGATTGTAAAATTCCTCTAACTACGTTAAGACTTTACAACATATATGGGGAATTCGAGAAGCCCCAAAGATTTGTTCCTTACATTATTCTTTCTTTACTCAATCAGGAAACGGTCAAGCTTACAAATTGTGAACAGGCTAAGGACTATTCTTACTTGGGAGACATTGTTAATGCTTTTTTAAAAGCAGCTGAAAATTTTGAGAGAGCAAAGGGTGAAATATTTAATATTGGTTCAGGAAACACCATACAAATGAGAGATTTGGTGGAGGAGATTGTAAGGCAAGTTGGTTATGGCCAAGAGTTTGTTAAATTTGGAGCTTTAAAGTATAGGGAGAATGAGATGTGGCACCAGGGAACAATCATAGAAAAGGCAAAAGAATACCTGGGCTGGAAACCAAAGGTGGATTTAAAGGAAGGGTTAAAAAGAACTATAAAGTGGTACCAAAAGAATTTAAATTTATATTAAAGTTGAGGTAGAATAACAAAATTATGATAAGTGTAATTGTATTAACATGGAATAGAGTCCAATTGCTCCAGGAGACCTTAAGCTCAATTTTAAATCAAACTTATCAAGATTTAGAAATCCTTGTAATTGATAATGAATCAATTGATGGCACTGAAGAATATGTAAAAAGCTTGGCAGATAACCATATTAGGTATTTTAGAAATGCCAACGGAGGAAATCTCTCTGTAAACAGAAATTTTGGTATTGCTCACGCAAATGGTGAATACATTTCTTTTTGTGATGATGACGACTTATGGGAACCAAATAAGTTGGAATCTCAGCTTCAGGCATTAAATAAATTTCCTGAATATAAGATGGTTAGCACGAACGGTATTTATTTTTCTGAAAAGGGAATTTTTGGATGTCTCATCAAAAAAAGAGAAGACGGTGAAATAACATTAAATGATTTGTTAAGCGGTAAAAACGACGTTTTTTTGTCATCTGTTTTGATTGATAGAGAAATATTTTCTAATATTGGGCTATTTAATGAAAATCCGGAGATATTTACCATCGAAGATTATGAATTGTGGGTGAGAATTGCAAAAAATTATAGGATATATTTTATCAACGATTGTTTAATTAAATATAGAGTGCATGAATCAATGAGCTCACACAAGGATACAAGAAAAACCGTGTTAAAAGAGAAAAAAATGTTTTTAAATTTATATGGAAACGATATTTTAGGTGAAGAACAATATAATAAAATTTGCAAAAATTTGGAAAAAAAATATAGAAAAGCTAGTTTTAAGGAATTGTTTAAAAGGTATAGATTTATTAAAAGTGCTGTCTATTTGAAAAGGAAAATTTGGTATCGCTTGCTATCTAAGGCAAACAAAGCAAAAGTTTGATTTATATAAATTATCTTTAAAAAACCTTTCTCGCATAAGTTTTTAAACATGTTTGCTAAGATTGTTCAGGTAAAATCGTTTAATTTCTAAATAAAAATTTTTTGTAGAAAGCAAGACACTTAATTAAATAGCCAAAATTGATATAATGTTTCCGTTTAGAGCCATATTAAAAAACTGAATCGATAATTTCCGGTTGTGATTATGGAAGATAAACCCAAAAAAACCATTGTCTATACGAATAGCGCTCCTTTTCCTTACTTAGGCGGGGGAGAAAAACATCTTTTATTGCTAACAAAAGATGCAAAAGAAAGAGGATTTGCAGTTTATGTGATTTGTCAATCCTCTTCTGGCTTGGAAAAAGCTTTAAAGAAAGTCGGGATTGAAACGATACCGATTAATTTTATGTCTAAAAACTTTGTTTCCACAGTGCTTCGAATTGCAAAAAAACTGAAGTTTGTTAAGGCGGATATTCTTCATACTCACGGTTTTTTTTGCAACATCATCGGCCGGATTGCGGGCAGAATGTCTCAAATACCTATAATAATTTCTACCGTTCACTGTAATCCAAATTCACCGCTTTCGTTCAATCAAAGTGCTATAAAGCTTATTATCCAATATATCCGAAATAAAATTGATAATTTTACGGCGAAATTTACCGATGCTGTAATTGCTGTTTCTGAAGATATTAGATGCGGTCTTATAGAACAAGGAGTTTTAAAAGAAAAAATTGAGGTTATTTACAACGGGGTTTCTCTTGAGGAACTTAATGTAGCCGTGGAAGGTAATAACTCTTTTGATTTAGATATTAAACGAGGAGAAAAAGTTGTCGGTTTTTTAGGAAGATTGGAGCCGGTGAAAGGTATTGATTATTTTATTAAAGCTGCGGAAATAATTAAATCTAAGTTTAATAATGTGAAATTTGTGATAGCCGGCGATGGTTCAATAAGGCCCAATCTTGAAAAGATGGTTAAACAAATGGGTCTAACTAAAGATTTTATCTTCACTGGTTATGTTGATGATGCCGTTTCTTTAATTTCAAAGTTTGATGTCTTTGTCCTTCCGTCGTTGAGCGAGGGGTTGAATCTTTCTCTTGTTGAAGCTTTGGCTATTGGCAGAGCGATTGTAGCAACAAATGTTGGAGGGAATAGCGAAGTTATTATTGATGGGGAAACAGGGCTCTTGGTTCCACCTAAAAATGCCCAAGCGCTGGCGAATGCAATTTTATTTTTACTTGAAAATCCAGAGGTTGTGAGAAAGTATGGTGAGAAGGGTAAAAGGATTGTAGCTGAAAAGTTTTCTGCCGAGAGAATGTGTGATGAACATCTAAAGCTTTATAGCAAGTTGACGAGTTTGAAGAATTGAGAGCGGTGTAGGTTTGTCATCATTGGTCAGGAACAAGATAATGTTGAATTTGAAATCTGACAATGAAATTACGTAGTGAAATAGAGGAATAGAAAATCATGAAGAAAAATACACCACAATTATGGGATAGAGTTTGGGAAGATGGTTCAACATCCGAAGAGGATATTTACAATCTTATAAAGGAGGAAAATTCTATTAGGTGGCAACGAATTGAGGGAATCGTGCTAAAAGAATTCAATTCTTTTGATAATTTAAAAGTTATAGAAATTGGTGCTGGGGCGGGAACTAATGCAGCTTTAATGGCGAAAAGAGGTGCGAGGGTTACAGTACTTGATTACTCGGAAGGCGCACTTAAAAAAGCACGTGATTTTTTTAAGAAGAATGGATTGTCAGCCGAATTCATCAAACAAGATGCACTATCACTGCCTATGGACTTGCTTAATAAATATGATATTTCCATGTCTTTTGGTTTAACTGAACATTTCAAGGGGCAAGAAAGAGTAAAAATAAACAAAGCTCATTTTGATGTTTTAAAAGAGGGTGGTATAGTTTTTATTTCTGTTCCAAATAAATTCAATCCTCCTTATAGAATATTCAAATTTATAGCCGAACGTATTGGCGTATGGAAAGTTGGTGAGGAATATCCTTATTCAAGAAAGGAATTCAAGGATATGTGTGAACAAATTGGAGTTAAAGAGTTTGCATTTTTTGGTGATTCTCTGATTTGGTCATTTAATTTTATTAGTCCGTTCAAGGCTATAAGAAAAGTATTTAAATTAAAAAAACGTTTAAATATTTCTCATATTAGAAAGGAAAGAGGGACTTTTTTGGATCAGTATCTGAGTTATGCTCTGATACTTTGTGGAAAGAAATGATTGGGTACAACTTATGTAAATAACAAAAACTTGTGCTATGTTTAGAAGAAAATAATCCAAAAAATCTAAATAAATGTGTATATCGGGAGGCAAGCGAAGCGAAAAAATTGAAAGTTCTCATGGCAAACAAGCTATACTACCCCGTAATCGGGGGAATCGAGAACCACGTGCGAGACCTCGCTCGCGAGCTATCTTCTCAAATTGATGTAAGGGTTCTTGTAGCAAACACTGCTTTTCAAACCACCAAAGAAAATATGGACGGGGTGGATGTTTACAGGATAGCAAGCGTTGGATCATTCAAATCGACGCCCATCGCACCGTCTTTTCCATGTTGGTTAAAAAAATTAGAAAGCGATATTTATCATTTCCATTTTCCATATCCCTTTACAACCGGGGTCGGGCTTGACAAACTTGAATAACTCAATCCCTCGACTCCCTTAGGCTGCGAGACTGTTGAATAATATGTAAAATGTCATCGCCTGCCCCCGATGCGGGCGGCGAGCGAAGTGAAACGAAGCGCGGCGATCTCGAAGCTCCTGGTAAATAGAGATTGTTTCGTCATCCGACGTAACGTCGGAATCCTCGCAATGACAAAATTCAACAGTTAGGCTACTAGTCCACTGGACTACAATCGTCTAATATCAATAAGCAAAACTATCCTTTGGTCCAGGGGACCACCTGTGGTTACCTTTCGGCCGATTGAAATTTAATTGACAGTTAGTACTGATGGTGTTAAATTACTCAATATATTGAGTAATTTTACTCAGTATGTTGAGTAAAATTTAAAAAGGGTCGATAAAGTGGCAAAATTATACGTTCGGAATATAAACCAAAAGCTAATTGAAAGGGTTCTTGAACCGCGTCGTTTCATTCAGGTTCTCTATGGTCCACGTCAGGTGGGAAAAACTACTGCTATCAAACAAGTTCTCAACGAGATTGACTTATCCTCACAGTATGTGTCAGCCGATCAACCAACTATGCGCGATGAAGCTTGGCTGGAAGAGCAGTGGGAGATTGGACGCTTAAAAGCAAAAGAAAATAAGTCCGCCGTTTTGGTCTTCGACGAAATTCAAAAAGTCTCAAACTGGTCTGAGGTGGTAAAGCGGCTGTGGGATGAAGATACTTTTGATAACCTTTCCTTGCGAGTTGTTTTATTGGGCTCTTCGCAACTTCTCATGCAAAAGGGTCTTACCGAAAGTTTGGCGGGAAGGTTTGAGCTTATCAGAGCCGGTCACTGGTCTTTCTCGGAGTGTCAAGAATATTTTGGTTGGGATTTAGACACTTTTATTTATTATGGTGGATATCCCGGAGCCGCTCCGTTAATTAAGGAGCCGGAGAGATGGGTGCGTTATATTCAAGACTCGCTGATTGAAACGACGATATCTCGTGATATTTTGTTGATGACTCGGGTTGATAAACCGGCTCTTCTAAGAAGACTTTTTTATCTGGGATGCGAGTATTCCGGACAGGTTCTTTCCTATCAAAAAATGCTGGGACAACTGCAAGAAGCTGGAAACACGACTACGCTTGCTCACTATTTAGAGCTGCTTAGCGGCGCCGGTTTTGTTACAGGTTTGTGTAAGTTTTCAGGAAAAGCTGTACGCCGACGGGGTTCAAGCCCAAAGCTACAGGTGTTCAACACGGCGCTTATAACGGCTCAATCCCAATTATCTTTTGAAGAAGCTAAAAATGCCGGAGCTTTCTGGGGACGTCTTGTTGAGTCGGCCGTCGGCGCGCATCTTTTGAATGTTTCCTTGAATAAAAATATCGAGCTTTTTTACTGGCGCCAAGGGGACAAAGAGGTCGATTTTGTAATCCGCAGCGGGAAGAAACTGATAGCAATCGAGGTTAAAAGCAACCGAGTTAAGGGCGCTTTATCCGGAATGACCGCTTTTAGTAAAGCTTTTTCTCCGCAACATAAACTCTTGGTTGGCAAAGGCGGGATACCCATAGATGAATTTTTAAAATCGGAGCTTTCGGAGTGGTTGACTTGACTTGCGGTCAATTTAACAAATCAGTTCAATCAATCCTTTGACTTTCTTCAAACAGAAAGTGGGGTCACAGAAAGTGGGGTCAGGTTTGACAAACTTGAATAAAAAAACACAGAGCGTCAATTGCTTAAATATTTTTTCAAGTAACTGCCTCTTATGTTCAGGTGAGAAACATCAAAAAAAGACCTTTTTTCTTGAAAAAGATTTTATCTGCTATAAAATGTTGATTAGAATCTGCTATAAAATGTTGCGTTTAATTTACTAACAAATATTGACTCTATTTTACTATGGGAGCAACAAAATGAGCATCAAAGATAAAGCATTAAAATGGTGGGTCGAAAAAACAGAAAGAGATGAGTATGTTGCCTCCTCCAATGAACTTCCTCCCCAAAGACAAAGAGAAGCCCTTGTTAAAGATAAATTTCTTTGCCATTTAATCAAAGGATATTGGATTCTGAAGAGGCCGGAAGATGAGACCAGAGAAATTTTTTTATTACTTTACTGGCAGATTATTGAAAAAGTTCTTTCACGTTTCAGTTGTTGGTCATTTAGAGGCAGGTCTGCTCTTAAAATTTTGGATGGTGATCAAACACCCCAAAAACATCTTTTGGTAAGGACCAAAAAAAAGACTAATCGAAAATTATTGCTGCCTACAGGATTTGATGTGTTCCTTGTTTATGACCCTAATTTCGACGAACGTCTTGTTAAAAAAATTGAAATCGCGGGAAGAAATATTCCGGTTGATATACCTGAAAAAGTTCTAATCGATGCGAGCAAACTAAAGCCAAGTCTCGAAGTTCGGAGCTTTATCGCCGGCACCTCTTTTGACTTAAGAATCTTAGAGGCAATTTATGCTAAAAAACCAAAGCCTATTGTATTTAAGCGATTGGCTGACATGGCCAAAGATGCTGGTAGGCCTGATTTGGCTTCAAATATAGAGAAAATTATTGAGACTTATACCCATTACCGCGTTTCTAAAAAGAAAAAAATTGAGCCAAAATTAATAGCAAAGAAAGCAGTAGTTACACCTTCATGGGTTATTCGCCAGGAGAGGCAACTTCAAGAATTTGAAAAAACTTTAGAAAAACATTTTGCTGCAAAGATAAAAGAAATTAAAAAACGCCCTCTTGAGCAATTGTTATCCCAAGCTAAAGAGCATAAAAAATATGATACGTATCATTCAACAACTCTGGAAGGATATCGGATAACACCCGAAGAAGTTGAAGTTTTGCTTTCCGGAGCCTTATCGAAAACCAAAAAAGCTCAGGGGTATAACAATGTTGAAAAGATTAAAAATCGCATGGCCATTTTGGGTTATTCGGCAGCTTTTGATTTTGTAATCAAGAAGATTCAAGAAGATTTTGGGCAGCAAGAGATAAGCGAGAATTTTATTAAAGACATCTATCATCATCTTTTCAAGCCATCTGCTGATGCAGGGATTATTGATTACTTGAGTTTGGTCAGCTATCGAACGGTACCGGCATTTATTAGAGGAACGCAATATGTTCCTCCTTCTTACGAGAAATTATCAGAGTTGATGGATAGCTATGTATTCTCGATGAATAAAATAAGAAATCCGATAGTAAAAGCAGTTCTTGCTCATTACTTCTTTGTTACCATTCATCCTTATAGTGATGGTAATGGGAGAACGGCAAGACTTTTGATGAATTATTTGCTTCTTACCGCTGGATATCCATGGGTTACCATCCGTGTGGATAATCGAGTTAAATATTTTGAGGCTTTGAGGAAAGGCCAATTGGATGGCAACATCTTGGCTTTTGGAGATTTTATTTTTAAGGTTATTGAATCTTAAAATTGTTAGAGGAATGGAATCCGGGACGGAGTTGTGCTGAGATGGTGGGCATGGCAATGACGCGAAAAAGAGCTCATTTGGCGATTATTCAATGGTCTTGAACTCCTGCGAGGATATCGGAGGTTCAAAGTTAAAAAATTGAAAGTTCTTATGGTAAACAAACTATATTATCCCGTAATCGGAGGGGTTGAAAACCACGTTCGAGACCTGGCGCGTGAGTTATCTTCTCAAGTTAATGTCAGGGTTCTTGTGGTAAATAACTAAAAATTTGCTAAAAAATGTATTTTCTTACAAAATGGTAGTACCAAAGCGAAAATAGATGTTTTAGAGCGAGAGAATGTGAGAAACGATGTCAATGAAGAGAACAAAAGTCTTAACCGAAGAAAATTATCAAGATTTTGAGAAGATTGCTAAAAAGTACAGTCTTAGGTTGATTTTGCTCTTTGGTTCGGCTGTGTCCTCAAAACTTCATCCTCGAAGCGATATTGATATTGCCGTTCTTTCTGAAAAACCTGATCTTTCTTTGGAAAGTTACTCAAATCTTCTTTTTGATTTGCAAAGGCGCTTTCCAAAAAGAGAGGTGGATTTGGCCATTATCAATCGGGCGGATCCCTTATTTCTCAAAAAAATTACGGAGAATTGCAGACTTCTTTACGGTAATCCCCGGGAGCTTGCCAAACTTAAAATTTATGCTTTTAAAAGGTATGTGGATCATCAAAAATATTTCAATTTAGAGAAAAAGTTTGCGCAAAACTTCATAAAACGATGTGCCATGGGTCTATGAGTAAAACGAGAAGTAGGGGGTTAGAGCAATGATTGATAAAACTTTGATAATTAGAAAAATCACCCTCATAAGTGAAGACTTTGAAGCTTTAAAGCTCTTGGCTCAATTGGATTATGAAGATTATGTGGCTGAGCCAACAGACGAGGTTTTAACTGAGCGGTATCTTGAAAGAATGATTGGGAGGATGATAGATATAAATTATCATTTGATTACTGAAGAGGGGCACAAACCTCCTCCCGATTACTTTCAATCCTTTTTGAAACTTGCGGATATAGGTATTCTGCCACGGGATTTTGCAGAGCAAATTGCTCCTTGTGCCGGTTTGCGGAATAGAATTGTTCATGAATATGATGAGATTGATTGCAAGAAGGTTTATGAGGGTCTTCAGGTTGCCATGAGAGATATCCCGCGTTATTTGAAACTTGTTAGTGATTTTATTGAGAAAGTATAAAACACTTCTTTGCTAGGCACTGGTCTGACGATTTACAGGACCTCGGAGGTAAAACAAAAAGGCTTTATGCAGACGGGTTAAGGTGTTTCACGGAAAGAACGGCCTTGTAAAACTCCTGTGAGGATATCGGAGGTTCAAAGTTAAAAAATTGAAAGTTCTTATGGTAAACAAACTATATTATCCCGTAATCGGAGGGGTTG